>Ga0209878_1000002_pt1 | contig 29098 bp, 33 predicted proteins | sample GWRWN1_40_50_FD_187235 | JGI IMG/M metagenome (GOLD analysis project Ga0209878, IMG submission 187235) | Riverbed sediment microbial communities from areas with no vegetation in Columbia River, Washington, USA - GW-RW N1_40_50 (SPAdes)... | ecosystem: Environmental > Aquatic > Freshwater > River...
AATCTAAGAGGAGATACTGTAGATACATGGAAGTCATGGAGGCTGGTAGGTACTACGCTAAACGTAAATGTTCTAAATGCTAAAGGATTATCAGAAAATAGAATTGATGTAATAAAAAATGCAATAACTTCAGAAGAATCACTTGAAATTGATGATTCACTCACTCATAAAGGTCCTAAAGGATTTAGCTCAACATACTTTACAGGATGGGCAGGTGCGCTGAAGAATACAGCATCAAAAGATACGTTATACAATATCCCTACTGACTTTAATGTTATCACTTCAAATGGTGGAGAAGGAGATGTAATAATTACTCTTTCAAATCTAAGAGATGGGGATGGTTATACGGGTTATACAAAATCAGTAGTTGACGGAAACGAAATTCTAAAGTCATTCATTACAATTTATGATGTAACTAACTTAACTGATGAACAATTAGGTACTATTCTTAGACATGAATTTGGTCATGCACTTGGTCTTGGACACTCTACTGCTCCAGAAGATCTAATGGCACCGAATATTGATATGACAGTACCATATATTTCTGAATGCAATACCAATGCAATTAGAGATTTGTATAATGGGATACAAGGAAGTACAGTTTGTGAAAAATAGATTTTGTAAATTAAAATCCTTTTTCGTTTAAAATCAATCCTAATAATGCTGCTCGAGTATACATTCCGTATTCGGCTTGTTTAAAATATTTTGCATGTTTAGTATTATCTACTTCTGCTGAAATCTCGTCTAATCTTGGCAATGGATGTAAGATTATAGCGTCGTCTTTCATTTTCTTAGTAATGTCTAGGCCAATTACATAGCTTCCTTTAACCTTGAGGTATTCTTCTTCATCTGGAAATCGTTCCTTTTGAATTCTAGTTACATATACTACATCTAGGTTGTCTATATACTCCTCAAGGTCTGTTGATTCTGTAAATGAAAATCTTTTTTTGATTTCATAAGTTGAATCGGTTCTAATTTTGAGTGCTTCAGGAGAGATTAAATGAACATCTACATCATAGTAACTTAATGCGGATAACAAAGAGTAGACGGTTCTTCCATATTTTAGATCTCCTACAATGCCGATTTTAAGACCATCAATCTTATTCTTCTCTTTTTTTATTGTAAAAAGATCTTGAATGGCCTGAGTTGGATGTTCTTCTGTTCCACTCCCTCCATTAATGACAGATTTCTCCGAGATTTCTGCTGCAAATCTGCTAGAACCATCTAGAGGATGTCTCAGAACTAATACATCAGAATAAATCGACATTATCCTAACAGTATCAGCTAAACTTTCACCCTTCTGGGTCGAAGATGAAGATATATTAGATATTCCAATTGATGTTCCCCCAATTGATGCGATTGCAGCTTCAAAACTTAAGCGTGTTCTAGTACTTGGCTCGTAAAATAAATAACCTAATGTTTTACCACGACCAATTTCACGTCTATCGTTGGGTTTGAGTTTGATGATTTTATTTGTAGCATCGAAAATTGACTCTAGTTTTTGTTTATCAAAATCTCGTACAGATATAATGTCTTTTTGAAAAAACTCGTTCATACTTTGAATCATATATACAGGTGCATATACAAAGTATTCTGATGCAGGAATCGGACCTTATCGTTCGTCGTATCAAAGATGGAACTGTTATTGACCATATTGATCAGGGAAGAGGCCTTAGAGTCCTAGAGGCCTTAGAAATTGATGGTAGGGAGGGTAATGTCATTACAATTGCACTTAATGTCCCCAGTGGTAAATCAAAGAAAAAAGACATAATCAAAGTAGAAAATAGGTATCTAGTAGATGATGATACCAACAAACTTGCAGTAATTGCCCCAAATTCTACTGTAAATATTATCAAAAATTACAAATTAGTTGAAAAACGACGTGTGTCACTACCAAACGAAATAGAAAGAATCTTTAGATGTTCAAATCCTGATTGCGTTACAAATAGCTCTGAACATATTGAATCTACTATGGATGTAATTGACAAAACAGGCCTTGTGTTAAAATGTAGATATTGTAGTAGAATTTTAGATGTTAACAAACTAAAATATTATTAGCATATTTTAAATAAGTTTGCAGAAAATTTAAAAGAGAAATTATAATGTATTATTGTCCTAAGATGATAAACATCATAACTATACCATAGATAGCAATAGATTCTACCATTCCTATGAAGATGAATACTTTAGACTGTAGAGCAGGATTCTCACTAATTACTGCAAGACCTGCAGAGCCAACATAACCTAAGCCAACTCCTGCACCACCTGCTGCAACACCAAATGCTATTCCTGCACCAATCAACTTTGAACCATCAGCAGAACCTCCACCAGATTCTTCTTGTGCATATGCAACACCAATTAGGCCAGAAATGGAAATAATCATTGTTGTCAAAAGTAAAAGATTAACAGGTTTCATTGACGAGTAATTCTCCTAAGGTTCCATATTTAAATCATGATGTGTTTTGAAATTCAAATTTGATCTAAAGTTTTCTTTTTGAAAGAACTTAGATTATTTTTTATCGTATTTTCAAAATTAGTATAATCTTGCTCTAAAACTTTTTTTGAGTTTTCCAATAATTTTTTTATTTCGTCTTTTCCCATTTTACTTTCTCTTCTCAATTGCTGCTTTGACTTTTTTTAATCTTACGAATTCTTCTCGTTCTCTTTCTTCCAAAGTAGCTAAAATATACTTTATTCTGGAATGATATTGAGGAATAATTACATTTTCTAAGGCATTTAACAACTTTTGAGTTTTTTCCAAAGCCTTTGCCAAACTAAATATTGAATTTTCATATTCTGCAGCCTTGCAAATTTTTGGAAGCATAGCTTTGATTTGTTTTGCTGCTCTATCAATTGAGGAATTTGTATCGGCAAATCCATAAGGCATTGATTTGGTATCCTTTTCGGTTACATTGAGTGCTGGAATTTTTACATCAACTACTCGCTTGATGTTAACATCTACTTCCATAACTGCAGGAACAGATTGTGCAACAGAATCAACTGTATTAGTTCCTAGTGTAAGATAGGCTTCGTTTACAGATTTATACACGTCTTGGAGTGGTTCCCAAATTCCTCCACGTGCCTTTGTAGCTTCTATTATCATTTCTTCAATATTTTTTAGCAAAACTTTTCGTTTATCATCGAGGATTTTTCTGACCATTGTAGCTATTTGACTTGAACGTTTGTATTTTAGAAGCTCAATCTTAGTTGCAACAACGTTTTGTCCAAATGACATTAGCTGCTACCTTTCCTTGTAGTATTGATCAATAAACTTGTCTTTGACTTTAGTAAGTTCGTTTTTAGGCAAAAGAGAAATAGCATCCCATTGTAATGCTAGTGTTTCTTCTATTGTCCTGTTTTCATCAAGATCTTGAGATAAGAATTTTTTCTCAAAATCATCACCGAATTCAAGATATTTGAGATCAACTCCAGTAAGTCCAGCTTTACCTACAATTCCTGCAAGAGCACGTACTTCTTGTGCTCTAGAGTATGCGTCATAATTTTGGTTTGAAATTTCCTGATGATCAGCTCTTGTTTTTCCTTCGCCAATTCCGTCTTTCATAATTCTACTAAGACTCATCAAGATGTTTACAGGTGGATAAATTCCTTGTCTAAACAAATCTCTACCTAGTACAATTTGACCTTCTGTAATGTAACCAGTAAGATCAGGAATTGGATGGGTAATGTCATCTGATGGCATTGATAAAATTGGCATTTGTGTAACACTGCCTTTCTTTCCTTGTAATCTGCCTGCTCTTTCATAGATAGTTGAAAGATCTGTATACAAATAACCAGGATATCCTTTTCTACCTGGAACTTCCTCTCGTGCTGCACTAATCTCTCGTAGTGCTTCAGCATAATTTGTCATATCAGTAAGTATTACAAGAACATGCATTCCTAAATCATATGCAAGATATTCTGCTGCAGTGAGTGCAACTCGAGGAGTGATAATTCGTTCAATTGCAGGGTCATCTGCAAGATTTAAGAACAAAACACTTCTTTTTAGGGCGCCAGATTCTTCAAGACTTCTCCTGAAATATTCTGATTCACTGTATTGCACGCCAATGGCTGCAAAAACTACTGCAAATTCATCACTAGTTCCTACTACAGATGCCTGACGGGCAATTTGTGCGGCAAGAATGTTATGTGACATACCAGAACCTGAAAAGATTGGAAGTTTCTGACCCCTTACAAGAGTCAACATTCCATCAATTACTGAAACTCCTGTTTGAATAAAGTCACGAGGATATTCTCGTTGTTCTGGATTCATTGGTTCTCCATTAATGTCTAAGAATTTGTCAGCAATTGGATCTGGAAGTCCATCTTTTGGTTTTCCTAATCCATCAAATACCCTACCAAGTAGTTGTTCTGAAACTGGCAGATCCATTACTTTTCCTACAAATTTAGCTTGAGTTCCAGCAATAGATAATCCACTTGTTCCCTCAAAGACCTGGACAATAGCTTTACCGTTACCTACCTCAAGAACTTTACCTAATCTTTTTTCGCCATCAGACGTTTGGATTTCAACAAGTTCATCAAATGCAGCATTTTCTACATCATCAACAATTACAAGTGGACCTTTAATCTCTGCAATCTTATTGTATTGAACTCCACCTTGCTTACTCAATTTGAAACTTTAACTCCAGTAATACTTTTGAATTGTTCTCTCATGATTTGTCCTATTTGATCTAATTTGTCCATCTCATTGTCCTTAACTTCCATCCTTGCTTTTAGTATAGAACCAATTACTGACATTGCACGAATATCAACAAGTGATGCACCATCCTTTAATGCCTGTTGTCCATCTTTGTAAAAGTCAACTAGTAATTTCATTAATTTGAATTGTTTTTCTGGGCTACAATAAGTATCTACATCATCAAAGGAGTTTTGTTGTAAAAGTCCAATTTTTATCATCCTAGCAACTTCAAGAATTAATTTTTCCTCATCCGGTAATGCTTCAGGACCTAATAGTCTTACAATTTCTTTTAGTATGTCTTCTCTTTGTAAAACGCTATAGGCCTCATTTCTAATGTTAAACCATTCATCACTTACATTTTCGCTCCACCACTTTGCAATATCAGCTAGATAACCAGAGTAGCTGTTCATCCAGTTAATTGAAGGATAGTGTCTTGAATAGGCAAGTTTAGCATCTAATGCCCAGAATGTTTTGATAAATCTCATTGTATGAGTTGTTACCGGTTCAGTAAAGTCCCCACCAGATGGAGAAACAGCTCCAACCAAACTTACAGAACCATCTCGTTCCGGACTTCCAAGAGCTCTTACTCGTCCTGCTCTTTCATAAAATTCTGCTAATCGTGATGCAAGATAAGATGGATATCCTTCTTCTGCAGGCATCTCTTCTAGTCTTCCACTCATTTCTCGAAGAGCTTCTGCCCATCTGCTTGTAGAGTCGGCTACCAAAACAACGTCCATACCCATATCTCTATAATATTCAGCAATTGTGACTCCAGTGTAGATGCTCGCTTCTCTTGCTGCTACAGGCATGTTACTAGTATTTGCAACAAGAACTGTTCTTTCCATTAATGGTTTACCAGTACGAGGATCTTTTAGTTCTGGAAATTCGACTAATACTTCGGTCATCTCATTTCCACGTTCTCCACAACCAATGTAAACTACAACTTGAGAATCTGCCCACTTTGCTATTTGGTGTAAGGTAACCGTTTTACCAGTTCCAAATGCTCCAGGAATTGAACCTGTTCCTCCCTTTGCAAGAGGGAAAAATGTATCAATTACTCGTTGGCCAGTCAATAATGGAATTGTTGGATCGTATCTTTTTTGATAAGGACGTGGTTTTCTTACAGGCCATTTGTGATACATTTTGAGAATAGTTGATTTACCGTCTTTCTCAGTAGTAGCTATTTCTGTTTCTAAATCATAATCTCCTTCACTAACAATTTTAGTAATTTTTCCACCAGTATAATCTGGTGCCACCATGATCTTATGATCAATCAAGTCAGTTTCCTTTACAGTACCAAGAATATTTCCAGCTTCCACCTTATCGCCAACATTAACGGTTGGAATGAAATGATATTTTTTAGTCATGTCAACTGGAGTGGTTGTAATTCCTCTTCCAATGAAAGAACCTGATTTTTTAGAAAGTTCTTTTAGTGGTCTTTGAATACCGTCATAAATTTGACCAATAATACCAGGCCCAAGAAGAACACTTAGTGGATTACCAGTTCCTATTACGGGTTCTCCTGGCTTCAGACCACTTGTAGATTCATAAACTTGAATGAAAGCAACATCTCCAGTTAAACGAATTACTTCACCAATTAATTTATCATTTCCGACTGAAACAGTTTCATACATTTTTGCCTCAGACATACCATCTGCTTTAACTGCAGGTCCACTAACCCAAACTATTCTACCTTGTGCAACCATATCAATGACCTATTCCGAATTTTTTGGCAATATCTTTCCTAATTAAAGGCTTCATGCGATCAATTCTAGCATCAATGGTATTGTTAAAAGTCATTGTACCATCTTTTGACTTTACTTCAACTCCGCCAAGACAATCAAGTGTATCGCTTGAAAATTCTGCATCAGGAAATTTTGATAATAAAGGCTGTACAATTTCTTTATCTTTAGAATTCGTATAAACAATTACATCGGTAGTTCCAAGTGCATTGGTGGACTCTGCAAGTAAGAATGCCATTAATTTGGAATATTTATCATCACGGTTAGTAGACCTAATTTTTTCTATAGCCTTCTCAAAAACTTTTTGAACAGAATCCTCGACAAGCAAAATTTGTTTATTTCTAGATTCTAAATCTGAGCCTCCAATTATTTGCTTCTCAATTTTTTGTGCTTCTTTTTTCCCTTCATCTATTATTCTATCATATTCTTGTTCCAGAGATGTTTGTGATTTTGATAGGATCTCTAACGATTCTTTAAAAGATTTTTTTAGACTGGATAAATTTTCAACTTCTGTTTGATTTAGAATTTTGTCAATTGTCCTTTCTAATTTAGGGTCAGAAGTCAACGAAGGCGATTCTATTGATTTCGGATTTTAATGTTTGGGAGAGATTGAAAATGATTTTACCGATCATCCATTTTTTAATTAAGAAAATTGTTAACAAAATTGACTCTCAGAAAGATTTTAAAACGTCTTCATGACCGTTGGTAACTATTGACTGTTGCAGAACTTCTGATAGGAAACATTGTTCTTCCCAGAACAGATTCACCTGCAGCTATTTCACGTCTTACAGAATTTGAATGGTTTCATAAAATAGAAACAGAAAATGAGACCATAACTCCAGAAATTGATGACCTTCTCTTAAGAGCTCAAAAAATGTATCAATCTGTTGATGAGGTGATAAAAGGATTGAATATTCCTCTTCGGGTGGGAATAATGGAAATTCTTTTCAAAGGAACTGTGATTAAAAAAAGAAAGTTTGAGCTTGACGAAATTGAGAATATGATTAATGGTTTGGAAAAAAAGATTCCTGATGTGATTACGAAGGCTGCTAAGTTTTTGGAAGAGAATGCTGAAACAAAACGATCTCTAGAAGAATATACCAATCTAAAAGATACATTACAAGTAATAAGCAAACTGAGTATTGATCTTGCTAATTTTGGATTAATGAGATATTTTTACACAAATCTTTTTGTTATAAATTCAGTTGATTATGGTGAGATTGCTCGTTCTTTAGAAGGAATTACAATTTACAAATATAACTTAGAAAGTAAAGACAAGTCAGCTATAATAATAATTTGTGACGCTAAAGACTCCGATAAAGTTCTAAAGGTTATGAGAGCGCTCAATACAAATCCTTTCACAATTCCTCAGGGGTTTCCACAAATTCCAAGCGAGGCTTTTTCCTTAGCAGAATCAAAAATTAAAGAGCTTAAAGCAAAGCAAAAATCTATCTCAAAAGAGCTTGCCATAATAACTAAGAAGATTCGTGCAGATATTCTTGCTTTACATGAAACAGCTATGGTAGCTAAAGATGTTCTTGAAACCTTACGTAAACCTGGTGGAACTAAACGATTTGCAGTAATACAAGGATATATTCCAAAAAAAATGGAAAAGAAGTTTAAAGAGATTACAAGTCAGTGGATGTCAGTAACTGAAGAAATAAAAGGTCCAGAAGTTTTATCAAATCTTCCCGTTCATTTACAAAATCCAAAATGGGTCAAAACCTACGAAGTAATTACAGATAGTCAGGGAATTCCTAGACGTGGAGAATTCGATCCGACTTGGATGATTGCTTTGATGTGGCCTATCTTTTATGGAATAATGTTTGCTGACATGGGTCATGGATTATTGTTAATGAGTTTAGGTTTGTTGTTCAAATTCAAAGGTCAAGGAAATCTATCCAGATGGGGAATGTTGTTAGCAATGTCTGGAGCAGCAGGTGCCGTTGCAGGATTATTCCAGGGAGAAATATTTGGTTTTCATTTAGAACATTTTGCGGCATTAGAATCTCTGTTGCATGAAGGTGGGCCACTTCATTCAATATCTTGGTTGGTAGGAGCAATCAGCGTAGCAGAATTAAGCTTTGATCAAGTCATAATGATTCTCAAAGTATCCATATTTCTAGGAGTAATCCATCTAGGATGGGCATTTATTTTACGAATTCACAATTTTTGGAGAACTGGTAACAAAACTACAATGTTCTTTGAAGCAATTCCCAATTTGTTCATGTGGTTAGGAGTGTTTGCAGTAATGATGGGAGCAATTGGTTCAGGATACGATGTGATGAACATGTATTCTAGGGTTCACACTGAAGCTGTTCCATGGATTTCTGTACTTGTTGGCGATTGGGCAGTTGTTTGGCTAGTAGTTAGAATTGCGATATTAGTTGTGATTGGATGTGTTGCATTGATGATTGTTGGTGGAATACTCCATAACAAGAAACACCCTGATCAAGGAGGGGATATGGTGAGTGTAATCATGGAGGTGTTACTAGGAAAAACTGTAGAGTGTCTCTCGCATACTATAAGCTATGCTCGAATAGGAATCATGCTGTTGGTACATGCTGCACTTTTACTTACAGTCAATAATGCCTTTGAATCCATGGGAGGATTAGATGCTCCTGGCGCACTTGTCTTAATTGTCGGGGGACAACTTGGCATTATGATGATTGAAGGATTAATTGTTTACATCCAGTCATTGAGGCTTCACTTGTACGAGTACTTTACAAAGTGGTATGATGGTGGTTCTCAACCATTCAAACAATTAGTTCCAGAAATGGTTTACAATTCATTTTCCTGGAAGAATAGAAAATAATTGTTAATTGGTGAATATTTTTTCAAGATTAATATCAACAATTAATACCATGTATTATTTAGAAATCATATGTCAAAAGAATTCGTAATTACTATTGTACCAGCCTTAATTATGGCGGGTTTTGCAGCTTTTGCATTAATTAAAATCAGTTCTTAACTTTTTACTATTATTTTCTAGACTACCAGCAGTTCTAAATTATTTCCCCATTCTCCCCATGAACCTAGATATACTTTGACATTTTTAAAACCAATTTTTTTCAATGCCAAAAAGGTGTTAGCAGCTCTGTATGCACCATGACAATAAGTAATAATTGGAGCATCTTTTGGAATGTTATATAATTTAAAAAGATCCTCGTCTTTTTTCATTGTTCCATCATCTTTTATGTTGTAATTCCAATCGATGTTTATTGAATTTGGAATGTGCCCTCCTCTAGCTGCTCTCACAACCGAACCGTTATACTCTTCTTTAGTTCGGGCATCGATAATTTTGAGGTGATTCAGATTTTCTTTAATAAATTCAAACCCAGCAATAAGTTCAGTATTTATTTTGCCTGAAAATTTTGATGGTTTGTATTGGTTTGATTTAGTTTCAAGTGGAATATTTTCATTTTTCCATTTTTTTATTCCTCCATCAAGCATCAAAACTCGAGGATGGGAGAAATACATCAATAACCATACACCCCGTGCTGCAAGCATTCCTGAGATGTCATCATAAAAAACCACCATTTTTTCAGAAGTAACTCCAACAAAGGAGAGGATTTTTCGAGTCTGAATATTGAATGCGTCTATTCCTTGTTTTGAAGTATCAATCCAATGAAATGCAAATAGATCCAGATTTACAGCTCCTGGAATATGCCCTTCAAAGTATTCTTTGTAGGATCTTGTGTCTATCAAAAGTAGTTCTGGATTATTGAGATTCTTTTCAAGGTCTGTCGTAGTAATTAACATAATAGATGTATTACACATGAATGTAAATTCATTTATCTTTTTATGAAGAAATAAAAAAGAAAAAGGGGTTGAGATTTTATTCGTTGACGTATGCTCTTTCGCCGTGTTGTGCTAAGTCGAGTCCAATCTCCTCTTCTTTTGGAGTAACTCTTATTCCACCTGGCCAAACTGCATCCATTATCTTCAGTATTACAATTGTAACACCAAAGGCATAGGATAGAGTCATGATAGCACCAACAATGTTGATGGCTTGTTGTTCATAACCTTCTGGAGTTCCAGTCCAAGCACCGATACCAGCACCAGTATCCCATATGTGGGGACTAGCTAATGTACCAGTTAAGATTGCACCTGTAAGACCACCCATTCCGTGTACTCCCCATACATCGAGTGCGTCGTCCCATTTTCGTGCATTCTTGAATGCCACACAACCGTAACAAACTGTTCCTGCTGCAATTCCTATGATAAATGCTGCCATAGGTCCTACCCAACCAGAGGCTGGTGTAATTGCTACAAGTCCTGCTACAGCTCCTGATGCAGATCCTATGATACTTGGCTTTCCTGTATGAGCCCAGGACATCAATAACCAAGTAATGGATGCCATACCAGTTGCAGTATTTGTTACTACCCAGGCGCTGACAGCAATTCCATCGACCATCACTTCACTTCCTGCATTAAATCCAAACCAGCCAAACCAGAGCATAGAGGCACCCAGTACCACCATTGGTACGTTGTGTGGTTCCATTGGAACCTTTCCATATCCTAGTCGTCTGCCTAGAACTAAAGCTGCAGCAAGTGCTGAGAATCCAGATGTGATGTGTACGACAGTACCACCTGCAAAGTCGAGTCCGAAGCTTGGTGATAGATCAGGATTTAAGTCCAAGTGTCCTATGAATCCTCCGCCCCAAACCCAGTGTGCAACTGGATCATAAACGAAGGTTGCCCATAGAAGTATGAAGATCACTAATGCACTAAACTTCATTCTATCAATTAATCCTCCAACGATTAGTGCTGGAGTGATAATTGCGAATGTAGCTTGGAACATTGCAAACAACTGATGTGGGACTGTATTTGGCCAGCCCTGACCACATTGTTCGGCATCTACCATAGCATTCATTTGATATGCAGCTGACCATGTATCACCACATGGGCCTGGTGCACCTAGTGGAGCAAAGTGTGAAACGTGGTGAAATCCAATATAGTCCAGACTACCCATCATCATGTTAGCATCTGTGTCATTTGGTCCAAATGCGAGTGAATATCCCCACATTACCCATTGAACTGATATCAATCCAATGATGACAAATGTCATACCAATTACGCTAACTGCGTTCTTTGATCTTGCCAATCCTCCGTAGAAGAAGGCAACACCAGGAGTCATGAACAATACTAGTGATGTTGCAGCTAGGACCCATGCTGAGTCACCTGTATCAATTCTACAGGGCATCATGTTGCCTTCGCCATCATCATACCAACATTCATTTGGATTACCAGTATAGATTCCACTAGTTCCTTTTACGTACCCGTCCATGCCATCGGTAACCTGTTGTGCAAATGCCTGTGACATTGCACCGGCTGCCGATACAGCGACTGCGGCCACAAGTAATAGAGCATACTTGTGATTTCTAGAATTCATTATAGACAGAAAAAATTTGTAACTATATAACCCTTGAGATGTATGAAGAAGTAAGAAAGTAAATTATTATATTTTAGTATTTTGTGATACTAACATAAAATGAGGAAATTATGTCAAATATAATTTGTGCCTGGATTACCATAACATATTCATCAATTAGAGGTATTAGGTAAAATGAAAACAAAATCCAAATTTCCCAAATTAGCGATATTTGATACATTCAAGACAAAAAGGGAAGAATACACAGGGGAAGCATTAAGACAAAGATCAATTATTGCACATTTAGCTACTGCAACAAATTCGACTGCAAGAACTAGGACTGGCATATCACAAAGGATAGCTGAAGAAAATGGAATTGTTTGGAAAAATATCTATTCAGGAATATTTCGTGATTTGGACGAAATTTTAATTCCTTTAGGATTAGTTCTGGAGGCTGGAAGATTGCCATTGAAACGAGGTCCTAAGGCTTTGCAAGAAAAAGGGGTACCATTTTATGAGCTAACACAAGAAGGTCTGCTAATAGCGTTATCTCTTAACGAAATAGTGGGGCGAGAAGAGATTTTGACGCGATTTTTTTCAAGAGCTAAAATAGAAGAAAATGAGTTTCAGGAAATTTTACAAAAACTTGCAATTATTGTTCCAAGATTTACCTATTCATTATTTGAAAAGTATTCAAAGGCATATTGTGAAGGGAAGTTAGAAAAGTTATTGCCTTTTAGTATTTCTAGATTGAAAAAAATTTCTGATGAATCCATACTAATTCAGAGAGAGTTTTTAGAGGCTTTTTCAAATCTTGCCAGAATGGAAAGAGAGAATGTAATTAGGTTTCTAGAAAATATTAGTTAAAAAAATCATTTCAAAAATGTTCGATTTAAGAGTTTTTCCACCAAACATTAAAATCACAAACAAAGATAAATTATCAAAATGGGTGGTTCTCAGAAGGTATTTGCAGCTGTAAAATCCTACAGCAAAAGAGGAAGACTTCTCCCAAAAAGTGAATTTCAGACGTTAGCTGAATCCAGAGATTTAGATGAATTAATGACAAGAATTAAAAATACAAATTATGCTGATGCAGTATCAAAAATTTCTAAACCATTCACCTCAGAAAAAATAGAATCCGCTCTGAAGAGCCATTTAGCAGACATACATTATTCCATATCAAAAACAGGTGGAGGATCAAAGGTATTAGAAGCATTTTATCTCAAATTTATCATATCGAATTTGAAATTAATACTAAAAGGTAGAATTTTAGGAAAATCTCAAGAGGAAATTGAACCTCGTCTTAATTTACATGCAGAAGAGCTAATTAAACAAAGGGATGTTATTCTAAAGGCATTAGTTGCAAAAGATCTCGAAGAAATAGTTTCTAGTCTTAACAACACTGTCTTTGGAGAAGATATTGCAAAAGCAGTTGCCCTGTACAATGATAAAAAGAACATCCAAATCTTTGATACCTATTTTGATAAGATATTGATTCAACAGCTCAGTGCATCATTACGAATTTCGGGAGACAAAGATTTAGCTCGTCCTGTTGGAATTAATATAGATTTTTACAATTTACTTAGCATTCTCAGGGGAAAGTTTTGGGGATTAGATGAACAACAGATTCAGGATTTACTTGTGTCTTCTACTTCAGGTGCACCTAAAGATTTGCTTGGTAGAATGATAGCAGCTGAATCAGTAAAAGATGCATTAAATGAACTTACCAATACTCCATACAAAAATTTGATACCTCAATCAGAAAGCGATATTGATGCAATTTCAGAATTTGAGCGAGCCTTTGAGATGGCGATTTACAAGTGTGCCAAAAATACATTCACTAGAATGTTTAGTACTTCTACAAGTGTTGGAATAACAATTCTGACCTCCTATGAAGTAAGAAATCTTGGTTCAATTGCTTTTGCAGTTGAACAAAAAATTCCACCACAAACTACCATGTCAAAGATAATTATTGAAGAGTAAATAGTGCTAACTGTTACTTTCATTAGATTTAGGTAAAGCTAAAAGTTATTACTACCCCTTAAAATCATATCATTAAATGGCCAAACTCCGTTGTAGAGACTATGGTTTTGACTGTGAATTTGTCTCAGAAGGCCCAGAGGTAGCAAAGGTAATTGCGGCCTATGGAAAGCATTCTGAAGAGGAACATGGAATAGAATATTCTAAGGAATCCTTGATGCAATTCATACTTAGACAAGGCTAAAATCCATACAGAAAATTTACTCTCCTATTGAATTTCCCTTTTGTAACTCCAACAAATGATGTAATTATCGAAAAATAGGTCATTACATTTATAACAAAAAATTCTTGGATTTAGGTAATTATGATCAACCTTGATAAAAAAAATCCAAATGAACAACCCGTTACTTTTTCAAAGATTATTTGGAAAAGCTCTATTCTTGCAATGATATTTACTTTACCTGCATTAGGAATTTTTCTTGGAATCTACTATAGTACTGGAGATCTTCTTGTAAGTGCAATTCTTGGTTTTGGTGTACACTTTGTTACCCTAATATTTTCAGGGAGGATTTCAAAATGGCTTGTGAAATTTCAAGAGTAAGAATTCAGAGGAATATTGAGGTGGCTCTAACATGATGGGAGATAGAGATTATAGACAGCTAATCAAAAATGCCATTGAATCTATAGGACGAGATATTGAACCTAAGATTGATCCAAAAGACAACAAAACAATTCACATTCATGAGGTTGTAAGGTGTTTAAGACGATCATATTATGATAGAACTGATCCTATTGACTCTCAATGGACTAGTTTTAATAATTTAATGACTGGCCTCCTTCAAAAAATGGAATATGGCGGGAAAGAAGGAGAATTTCAAATTGAAGACATTATCTTAAAGGGAAAAGCTGACATGATTGTTGATGATGCGATTATTATTTTCCGTTCAACTTTGGAAGTTCCAGAGAACCCGTTTTCTTCAGATCTTTTATTTATTAATGCATGTATGTGGATCTTCAAAAAAGTAGAAGGTGTTATTGTTTACATGACCTCAGATGGGAAAGAATCATCATTTTCTCTGAGCAAAGACAATAAGATGTTTGAAGAAGTGGTAAGGCGTGTTCGCGTTCTAAAGGATCTTCTTGTGGAACAAAAGGTTCCTATTTTAGAACCATCAAATGAATGCTCATCTTGTCAATATTATGAAAGATGTTTCATCAAACAAAAGATAGGAAAACAAATCAATATACAAGATCTTTTCGGACTAGGAAAATCTAGTGAAAAGAATTAGTAAGTAGTTTTTTTAATTGAACTACTCTAGTGGTTCTGGATGTCCTTTACCACGAAGAGCAAATGTTACTACTGCTAATGCAATTGCTACTCCGAGTGCTGAACCAAATGCTGCCATACTTGCTTCTGCCATTTAGTGAATGCAAGTTATTGGATCATATATAACTTTGCCAATTTTTTTTTGCTTTAAACAAATAATCATAATTTTCTAGTTTTATGATACAATACCAATTTGTTCCTAAAAAATGGAAATTATTCCTTTAATTCCTTGAGGGTCTGTTCAAGATCCTCAATTTCGTCATTGAATAACGTAACCATCTCTTTCAGAAGAAGTTTTTGTTGTTCAGATTCTCTTTTTTCTGCATTTATTCTACTGGCAATTTTTTCAAGACTTGCTATTTTCTCATTCAACGTAGTAGTTAAGGTAAGCAAAAATGATTCATATTGCTTTAATTCTATGGACAGTGATGTATCTACTGCCTTTAGTGACTCTTCATCACCACCCTCAATAAATTCAGTTAATCGTCCTCGTAAAACTCTGAGCTTGGTTTCAGTTCCTGTAAGTTTTTCGAGATTTGTTGATATTTTTGGAGAAACGGAGGAATTCTTTTTATTTTCATAATTTGATAGATCCATCCTTGCAAGTTCCTCACTCATGTAACTTGTCATTTTTTTTACAAGAAGTCCTTGTTTTGTAGCCTCATTTTGTTGATGTCTTACTTCATCTCTAATTTTTTCAAGATTATTGATCTCATCATTTAAGGATCTGGTAATTTTAAGTAGAAATTCAGTACTTTGAATTAAATTTCTAATAGAGTATGAACCAACAAGTTTAGTCATTTAGGTAATTCTCCAGATGATTTTTGCCAAAAATACTACAAAACCTGATGTCTGTTCGGCATGAACGAACTTTGACTAATCAAGATTATTATGGAAATTCGAAGGTAATCTCCTTTTCTCCCCCGGCTGTAATGGAGCTAAGATTGAAAGATGCTTCTCCTTTAATTTTCCATTGGGGAGCATTATTGGTTAATACATCCCAAAATTCTGGAAGGTTTCCAGTATTTTTGATTGTAATTGTTTCTCTAAGAATGGTCGGTTGTTCACTAAGTATAGTAAAGTAATTTGAGCTATCAACCATTCCCATAGGCCGTTCTCCAATTTGGCTTGCTTTAACTTTGACGTTATTTTCATAGAGTTCATACTTGATCGTCTGAAGAATAACTGCTTTGTAATTAGGATTAGTTACTTTGAACTGTACCTCAATTGTTGCAGCTTTCTCATTTACTTCCAAAATAGATATATCTTCTAATTCAATTTTAAGTGGTAATGCTTCTCTTGGAGCCTCAGATGAAGATACAATACTTCTACCAGATACATCATCTATAATTGATGAGCCTGAAAATCCAAATATTCCAATAATTATTACAAATGCAGCAACTACTCCACCTACAATAATCTTAGGATTCACTGAAGGGAGTTTACGTTTACATATCTTAAATGTTGAGACAAAAAATGCTTATAGTGATAAAACAAAATTAAATTATGCAGTATTTTCAAGCTGTAAAAATTGGCAAAGAAAGAGCAAGTAAAGCACAGATGATTCTATTTGATTTAGCTGGGTTTGCAATGTTAACATTAACTACGAAAAAAAAAGATGGAAAGTTTTTACCTGTTGGAGAAGAAGTGTACGTTGCAGTTATTCATACAGCTGATGGTTATGTAACAATTCTAGTAGATGAAGACGGATACACCAAAGCCCAATCAAAGGTATTAGAAAAAAATGAGGCAATGAAGATTTTTAAAAAAGCAAGAGATTCTGATATTTTAGAATATGGTGGAAAGCAAATTGAAATTTGGACTGAAAGCTATCCTGTAGTTCAAAATGAAAGTTGAAAAAATTGTTAAGGTATTACTATTTCAGTTCCGACGGAGATACCTTTTATTGCTTTTTCTAGATTTTTAATATCTGCTTTTAGGACACGTGTTTTGATTTTTGAGCGCTCAATTACCTTTAATGCAACAATGTCCATAAGGTCATAGCTACCAGCTATAGAATCTTCACGCACAAGTAAACTGCGAAGTTTCTTCAGCTCGATTCGTTTGAATTTTTTTGCTTTCTTGTTTTTGTTTGGATCAGAATCATAAATGCCATCCACATCTGTAGCATTCAAAAATTCTGAAGCTTTTATTTTTTCAGCAATTAAGGCTGCAGTTCCATTAGTACTTTGACCTGGATGTAATCCTCCTGCAATAACAATTTGACCACTATCAACTGCATGTCTAACCTCTTGAAGAGTAGTTGGTGGATGTGGATATGCCCTATTTTGTAGTGCATAAATTAGGAGTTTGGCATTTAGTCTGGAAACTTCTATTCCTAATTCATCCAATGTGGATTCATCAGCTCCAGAGGATCTTGCATGAGTAATGTAATGCCTAGCAATATTTCCTCCCCCAGCAACAATTACTGGCTGACATATTTTACTAATTTTTACGAGAAATGTAGAATAATCTTTTAATAATTTTGTATTATTCATTTCAAAAACTTTACCAGATAGTTTTATTACAATTCTTTTTCTCAAGACCTTCGACCACCAAGGATTGATTTTGCAGCAATTTCAACTTTTTTTCTATTTTTGCGAAGAGTATACACTCTTAGAATATTCATGAAACCTGACATTGTTGAAACCAAGGGAATTTGAGATATTGGAATCTCCTTTGCTGAAACTTTGTTATTAGCTCTTGTTATCAAGATTAGTGATTTTGATTCCCTCTTTGAAGGGGATAATGGTAAAGAAGGAGTAACTGAACTGTCTACAAAAATTTCATTTTCATCAACTTTTGACTTTTTTGATAGTTCTTTTTTTAATTGAGATGTTTTCATTTTAGAAATGTGTTCATTCGGAGTAAGCATTCTTTCAAAAACACATTTGAAAAGTTCACGGTTTTGATAGTCTGTAGCAATTTTCTGAGCACGCTTCAAATCTGATGTATGTGTTGGCAGTGAGACTAATTTTGCTAACATGTAATCATCAGTAAGTTCGATATAGTCATCTAAACTCATAGAAGAGAGACCTAATTCCTCGTAAGCCAAGCGCATTGATTCTAATAACATTACTTCAGCTGATCGAACTGTTTTATGAAAATAGACAGCTTTGAACATTTGATACCTTGAATGCATCATAGATTCAAAGGAGTATAGTGCTGATTTCTCAAGGGCGAGTTTTTTATGATATACATCAAGAGATTGTGTTATTCTTTTATGATCAATTTTGGCATGTTCTGCTCCAGTAAAGTAACCATCCCGTAGTAAGTAATCCATGATATCAGCACTTAATGCACCAGAAATTATTTCATTCATAAATTGAAGTTTGGAATCACCAAAGGCAAGTTTTGTTATGAATTTTTTATTAAAACCAGATTTTGAAATAAGATCACCAATTTCTGTTTTTAAAATTAGATCCCTACCTAATTGTTCATGTGAACTTTTCTTTTTTCGTTGTGCTACTTCTTCAAAAAGATGAGAGAATGGACCATGCCCTATATCGTGCAAAAGTGCTGCTAATCTAAGATTTTCAATATCGTCAGAATTAATTATTCCTTTTTCCTCTAATGCTTGAGCAGCTTGTCCTGTGATGTGCATTACCCCAAGTGAGTGCTCAAACCTTGTATGCTGAGCACCAGGATACGTCAGATGTGCTCCGGAAAGTTGTCTAATTCTTCGTAACCGTTGAAAAATTGGATTATCAATTATCTTAATTTCTCCACCGTAAGCTCTTACAAAGTCATGAATAGGATCGATGATATCTAGATGTCTTCGTTTCATGGCAGAAATTTATTTAAAAATATTTTCAGAATGGATTTATGAACCTCTTCTTTTGAGCGTGATGCATCAACTAATTTCCAATTTTTTTTCTTTGCTATTACATGATAGGTTTTTGAAACTTTTTGTGAAAATTTTTTATTCTTCTCAAATTTATCCCTATTAGATTTTTTACGATGAAATGATTCCTTTGGGTGGACATCTAAAACTATTACAAGATCAGCTTTAGGAAGACCTGCATCTAGATGTTCTAACCACTGGGCATTCAATCCATTTATCAAGCCATAAATCAAATTTGATTGGTAGTACCTATTCATGATTAGAACAGAATTTTTTGAGATGGCTTTTTGTATTTCATTTACTTTTTCCCACCTATTTGCAGCTAATAGACAATGAATTACCTGTAGTGGAAATTTACGTTTACCATGAAGATATCGCTCAATTTCTTTACCTATAGGGGTAGAGTAATCAGGAAAGCTAAAGAGTTTGGTTTTTAGTTTTCTTGCTTTCAATGCTTTGGCCAAAAGCTCTGATTGAGTTTTTTTTCCTGCCTGATCTCCCCCTTCAATAACAATAATCATTAGTTGTAATCATGTAAATTTGAGCAATTAAAAATCTATCAAAATTTATAACCACACCTACCCCAATTGAGAAAATGGGTCTTGCAAGATATATGGCAAAAGAAGTTATGCGAGAAATTGGTAACAAATCACGAGAATTTTATGAATTTGTTCTTCCTCCAGTTGATATGCATCTGGAAAATAATAATCTAGTCATTACGGTAGATATTCCAGGTTTTAACAAAGATGATATTAAATTAACAATTCATGGAAATATTCTATCCATTAAAGCAGAAAAAAAAATTAATACTAACAGTAAAGATGAAATTATTTGTAATCAAAGACCAAACATTATAGATAAAAAAATTCGATTACCAATTAAGATAAAAGAAGGAGAGGAAAAAGTAAATTCTGCTAAATATGCAGATGGTGTACTTACAATTAAAATTCCTACTTCAACAACAGGTAAACCAATTTCAATAGAGTAACTAACTTTTTCTAAATATAGTAAAAATTCCCATTATAATTAATGCTCCAACCATGCCAATTATTCCTAATACATCATTAGAAGAATAAAGAAATGCAGAACTAACAAAAATTGCTGAAGATAGAATACTTCCTGAAAGCAAAGTATTTGATTTAGGTTTTGAGTTTAAGAGTTGAAGAGATCTATTTTCATCAATGAATTTTTTTAATTCAGGTGCAATTGATATAGTGGCATCAATTGATTTTGCAAATCTTTGAAATGAATACTTTAGTTCTTCAATGTATGCATCTTTAATTAGATTTTCTTCTTCCAATATTTTTTTTAAAACGTTCACAAACTTAAAATCAACTTTGTGAGTTTTGTAAATTCCTTCAATAATGGAGGTCATTCTCATGTATAGAGCAAGATTTTTTGGAAGTATGAATGGAAACCGACTCATTGTTTTGTTTGCAATCTCTAACAAAGCTTTGACTTCCATTTCACTGGGTTTTCGTCCATGCATTCCACTTATTGCCATCTCGATTGCTCTCTCTATTACTGAACGATTGAATTCCGGCATTAACATTCCAAGATCATTCATTGCGTTTACTGTCCTAGGAGGATCTTTTTCGATTAAGGCCAGATACAATCTAATCAACCGCAATCGGGTTTCATTGTCTAACCTACCTACCATTCCATAGTCATAGAGAATCAGAGAGCCATCATCTGATACAGAAATATTGCCGGGATGGGGATCCGCATGAAATATCGAATGGCGAAGCAACATGGTAAAAAAAACCTTATGAACATCAATTACTAGCTTTTGCCGGTCAATTCCCTTTGCATCTAAAGCCTCAACATTTGTTATTTTTATTCCAGGAACATATTCCATGGTAAGAACACTTTTTGAAGAATGGTCGTCATATACTGAAGGAACTATAACATTATCATAATGGGCAATGTTTTCTTTGATTTTTTTGAGATTTGAAGATTCTAAGGTGTAATCCATCTCTTCATGTATTGTTTCAATAAATTGTGCTAGCATTCCACTAGCAGAAAATCTTAGATTAGGATCGACAAATTTAAGAGCAATTGGAAGAATTTTTTTTAAAACTTTTAGATCTTCTTCAACAGTTTTTTCTATTCCTGGCCTCTTTACTTTTACAACTACTGCTTGTCCATTTATCTTAGCATTGTAAACTTGACCTAAAGACGCGCCAGATAATGCATTTTCTTCTATCGAATCAAATTTTTGGTTAATTGGTCCTAATTCTTTTTCAATAATTGGTTTTACCTTTTCAAAAGGTGCTGCAGGAACATCATCTTGGAGCTTCGCAAGTTCTTCCAAGTAAGGTTGTGGCAATATGTCAGCCCTTGATGATAACCATTGACCAAGCTTAATGTACACAGGACCTAATGAAATGAAAGTGTTAAGAATTCGTTTGGCATTTTTTCTGTATTTTTCTACATCAACATTTTTTCCTTCTGTCTTCACCCATTCCCTTCTATCTTTTCTTAGGGCAAGAATTATTGGTAAAAGTTTGAAGAATACACTAATAGTTCGTAAAGTAGACAAATAACAATCCACCTATTGTTTTTTAATTCGTTTAGAAATAGAGTAACCTAGATAACCAAATACTAAGGATGCAATTAATCCAGATATTGTAGAAGATTGTTTTACAAAAATTGAATTTTTTTGATTTTTGTAAATGTATGATGCGACTTTTCCACCTCCTATAGCTGCAGAAGCTAATCCAATCAATATTTCAGGTGAATCTAAAACTAAATGTCCTAAAGGATTTTCTCGAGGATCAATTTTATCTATGTGAACTAGAAACTTGTCATCATATTCTCGTATGTGCAAATTTCCATATCGATACTGTTTTTTTGCACCATTTTTTTGGCCAAGAGGGGTTTCTTCTGCCTTTTCTAACATAAAGGGATCTAATTCCTTTGGAATTTCAATTTCTTCCCATACCATAAACATAAATTTCTTGTATTGAATATATTCTTTCTATAATTTTAAGTGGTAAAAAATCTAATTTTAGTTAACTAGTCTTAGAAGATTCTTTTTTTCTCTTTTTAATTTGAGAAAATGAGACTCCACCAATTATTGCAATAACACCTAAAATAATGAATTGAGAATACTCCGTTAAATCAAAGCTAGATTGTTGAGTATTTTCTGTCACATCTGGAATGAGAACTGTAGTATCATATGTTTCAAAAATTTCATCGCGTAAGGAATCTTTGTATCTTAAAGTGATTCGTATTTCATGTTCACCATATTTTGGTTCACCTTCAAACTCAACTGGTATGTTAAATGGTACAGGAGAATCAATCTCAATCTCATCTATGTATTGAGTAGATTTTTTTATGTTAGAGTCACCTAGGGGTTCCAGTGTAACAAAACCAAACAATGCATCCTCATTTCCTTCATTGATGATTTCACCAATTACTGTTGGTTTCCCAGATAAATCAATAATTCCAACATCATAAATTGTGGCGTCAATTAGTCCTTTAACGTAAAAATCTACAATCCGTGATATTGTAAGTTGTTCACCATGTGCGTTAAAATATGTAATTTCCATTGGAGCACGTAGCGTTTGAGCACTCATAGTTCCTGGAACGTACACATCAAATTCAAGATATTTTGATTTACCTGAATCGATTTGTCCAACATCCCAGTCACTATCAAGGATTACAACATTTTCTACATTAGTTACTGATTGTGAAGTAGATGAGATTGTTTCTTGTGTATTTTGTAATTCAATACTAACTCCTGAAATGGGTGCAGTACCATCGTTTGATATTTCAATTACTACATGATTCTTTTTGAGAGATGTAAGAAAAGGCTCTAAGGCTCGCATATTGATAATACTGTCACCAGTTACTTTGAAATTAAAATCAAAAAATGTATTTCTTTCTCCTGATTCTCGAAGTCTAGAGTACTCGATCATGGCAGAAGCAGGATATTGTTTGATTTCAGCTTGGTCACTAATATCAACAAAGAAGGTTAATTCAAAAACTTCACCAGCAAGTGCGGTTGAATCAAAATCAGCCTCAATTAATGGACCAGAACCAACGGTAGGAGAAAAGCCAAATGGTAGGGATAGTTGTCCCTTTATTCCAGTAATATCTTGGGTACCAACATTTGCCATCACAATTGTAAAAGGTATATTTTTGTCACCTGGATTTACCTCAAGTTTTTCATCTGCTGTTCCAAAAAATGCATCAAGGTACTTTACGTCACCAAATTTTCTTTCAAATGGTGAATCACCAGAACTAACTTGTGCAGTGGCGTTTTCATACATAATTGGTCCAATAATAAAAATTACAGCTAAAACAAAGATGAAAAGTTGTAACTTCATGCTACTGCTTCTAACCTCGTAGATTCTTCTCCTTCAAATGCTCTACCGTCTTTGATGGTAATTACTCGATCTACATTGCCGAATTGATGTCTGTCATGAGTTACTACAATGAATGTTTGTCCTAATTTTTTGGCCATTGACTTCATAAGTTGAACAATTGTCTGAGATGAAACAGAGTCCAAATTACCAGTAGGTTCATCGGCAAGAACAATCGTAGGATGATTAACCAGTCCCCTCGCAATAGCTACACGTTGAGCTTGCCCACCAGATATTTTATTGGCGCGTTTATGCATCTGATCTTCTAGTCCCACTATCTTTAACAATTCCTCAGCGTCTTTTGAAGCAGAACCATTTGTTCCTTGGATTTGTCTTGGTAACATTACATTTTCAAGAACAGACAGATCTGTTAATAAATTGGAGAATTGAAAAATAAATCCAAGTTTATGATTTCTAAAAGATGAGATCTTACCATCATTAAGAGTAGTAGTGTTCGTGCCATCAATGAGGATCTTCCCACTAGTTGGTCTATCCAAAAGGCCAATCATGTTCAATAAAGTAGATTTTCCAGAACCTGAACTTCCTACAATTAAGAGAAATTCTCCTTTGTTAACTGTAATAGAAACATCTTGTAGAGCATGAACTTTAGTATCACCCTCTCCGTATACTTTGTTGAGATTATACATTTCAAGAACCTTATCAGACATTTCTCATAGCCTCCACAGGGAGTAGCTTTGTTGCACGGTAGGAAGGATACAATGATGCAATAATTGCGAGACTAAATGAAGTTAAGGCAGTTTGAATGACCTTATCCCATTGGATACTAACTTCTAAAGGAAGGCTGTTATCAAATGACATTTTGGTCTCCTTTGCATAAATGGTATATCCCAATCCAGCAGCTGTTCCAACAGTTGCACCAATTGCACCAATTATAATTCCTTGAAACAGGAATATGATCAAGATATCTCTTCTTTTTGCACCAATCGCACGCATAATACCAATTTCTTTTGTCTTACCATTTACTAACATCATTTGAATAGTAACAATTGCAAAGGCTGAAGACATCATTCCAAAGTATCCTATCAGATTTATCATAGCAATTCCAGATCTGAAACCAGCTAATTGTTCTTCAGCAACTTCCTCTAGTGTTTCAGCAATGAAATCTTCATTTGGAAAAGTTCTCAAGAAGAGATCCTTAACTTCTGTTGCTTTAGTTGGATCATTTAGCTTAACCATTATTGAGCCAGTATATCCATCTCGGTCCATTAAATCACGTAAAGTATCAATGTGTACAACTACACTGTAATCAAATCCTTGACCACCAGGAGATTTTGCTATACCTGTAACAATAAACCTCTTTAGCTGGTCCTGACCATATCTATCAACAATCTTTAGCTTTACACTATCTCCAACCTTGGCTCCTCCTAGATCTTGTGCAACATTAGAACCTAGAACTATAGAATTTTTTGAATAAACAAATTGGCCTTCAGTTATTGTGTTATGCACGGTAGAAGTTCTAATATCTCGTAATGGATCAACGCCTACAATTGGAACTCTTGTTTCCTCAATTCTTTCACCAAATTTTGTGATATTAATTGAAGCAGTACCCTCCAACCTCGGAGTAGCAGCTTCCACATAAGAAATTCTCTCAAACCAATTAACTAATGACTGGTCTGATTTATCGATATAGTCTTCCTCATCTGTAATCTGGAGGTTTCCGAATCTATAGTCAGTTAAATCACGGACAATTGCGTCAAACAATCCCTGAAATATTACAAAGTTTACATGAATTACTAAAATTCCAATTGTAACAGCTAATACTGCACCTACTAGACTTCCCCGCTTATTGAATAGCATTCTTTTTGCTAGCTGTAATCGATATTCCAACAAATTTAATAAAAAGGTCTAATATTTAATGTATATGACGTTTAGTCCTAATATAACAGACATTTTTATATATAATAAGTATATTCTGAGAGAATATCAATAAAGGGCGATATAAATTGGACAATTTAGACATGAAAATCTTGAGTTTGTTACTAGATAATTGTAGGCAATCAGATAGGCAAACTGGGAAAAAAATTGGAATATCCGGAGGCGCAGTAAAATCAAGAATTCAAAAGATGGTTGATAATGGAGTGATTGAAAAATTTACTTTAAAAATCGAACCCCCGGTTTTAGGTCATAATTTATTCTACATCGTAATAACTGGACAAGACCAAGAAACAATTTTACAACAAGTTAATTTGATAGGTAAACCATTTTTGGTAGTACCATGTATTGGTGGAATAACAGTTTGCGGTATAGTAGTAACTGAAAACATTAAACAAAAAATAAAGCTGGCACAAAATTTAATGAAAGATATTAGAGTATTAAGTATCTTTGAAGCCGAAAATCCAGGAATACCATCTAATTTAACCCGAACAGATCTTGAGATAATTGATAGACTGATAAAAGATCCGCGAGCAAAAATTGAAGACATTGCAAAATTAACAAAACTTTCAAGCAAAACAATTACTAGATCATTAGAGAAATTTCAAAGAGATGATACAATATTATTTACTTTAATTTATGATCCAGTAAAATTAAAAGGATACATCCCATATGCAATTTTAGTTGGAGTAAGAGATGATGTTCCAAAAACACTAATTAAATTAGAAAAAAATTTTTCAAATTCTTTTTTACAAAAACCATTTGTAGCAAAAAATCAGATTGTATTATTTATGTATAGTGATGATATATTCAAACTTGATCTTCTTACTCAAAAAGTAAGAGATATAGATGGTGTTTTTACTGCAGATCTTTTTATCCCTAAAAAAATAAATCTGCCTATTAATTGGATTACTGATGCAATAAACTTATCAAAAAGTTCTAAGAAGCTTCATTTATTATATCAAACACATTAATTAATATCTAAAAGTAACTAAAATTGTTATTTGAAAAAAAAGAAAATCTATGAAGGAAAAATTTTAGGCTTATCACTATATGATCTTACAATTCAAGGAAGAAAAGTAAGAAGAGAAATAATTGAACATAGAGGAGCTGCTGCAATGTTAGCTATTGATAACGATAATAAAGTAATTTTGGTTAAACAACATCGTTATCCACATGGCAATGTTTTAGAAATTCCAGCTGGTACATTAGAAAAACGAGAGAACCCAAAAAAATGTGCATTTCGTGAATTACAAGAGGAAACTGGCTATAAAGCACAAAAAATGACTCCACTTATCACATATTATCCATCTGTTGGCTATAACACAGAAGCAATTCATTGTTTTGTAGCTTCAGGACTTTCTAAACCAGGAGACTTGAAATTAGATGAAGATGAAATAATTTCAGTGGTAAAAATTCCACTAAAAAAATTAATTAAAATGATTTTGTCTGGAAAAATTATTGATTCTAAAACAATTTGTGCAGTATTTACATATGCTGCAAAAAAGAAACTATTATAATTCTTGTTTGTAAATTGGTTTAATCAAATCTGTAATATCTGCCCATGACTTTGCTATTCGCTCAAACATGTAGACAATATCTAAAAAATCAATTGGAATTTGTTTTTTGTGTTCTAATGATGAGCGCAGCTTTGTTATTTTATTCAAATAATCTCTATATAATTTAATTGAATCAATGGCAAGCAGTCTATCATTTGCAATAAATGCATCAATTGATTTTTGGTATATTTTTTCTGCATCCTTAACTGTACTGTGAATTATTTTAAGTTCATTTTTTGATACTGTAGTATTACTAATTGAATTAGCAAGCTCTACTATGGTATCTCCAGCAGTTTCTAAAAGGTTTGCAGCTATTCTATAATCCAAAATGTCTATATTTTCCATATTAAAGACACTGGCAAGTCTTCGATCAACCATAGTACTACGAATTAAACGAACCAACAAAAAGTACTGTCTGTTAATTTCATTGTCTCTGTTTGACATTGTTTGAAGATTTGTTTTATCTTCTGAAATAAGACCGTCAAGTGTTTCATTAAACATTCCAATAGCAATAGTACTCATTCGTTTTAGAATTTTTTCAGGATTTAGGGTAGCTGCATCAAGTAAAAACTGAATTATAATACTAGATGCTTCCTCTTCAACTATTTCTACACCAACTAGTCTTCTCATTGATTCACGAATTTTTTCTCTATCTTCAACTGGAATGTTTGTTTTTCCTTTAATCTTGATAATGTCGTATCCAAGCAAATAAGCTCCTGTAATATCTGCTACAATATTTTCCTCTTTTGGAAGCGGATACGAAATTACAACTTCCTTTGATGGCTTGATATCTTTGTTTGCTGTAATTGATAGACTGTTTTGGCCAGTTTCAATTTCAATTTCAGAGCTTTTCTCAAGATTGTTTGCATCTACCCATTCCTTTGGAAGAGAAACTAGTAAGCTACTTCCTATCTTTTGCAGGCGTCGAATGAATTTAGGCAATTTATACTAATATAATTAATTTAAGCCATATTGTTATATTTTATGGTAAATTTATACTCCGATCATGAAAGGAGTGGCATTTTGTCCTGCACATATTACGGGATTTTTCAAAGCAGAGATTGAAAAGAAAAGTAACATAGGAGAGCTCGGCTCGCAAGGTGCAGGCTTTTCAATTCAAAAAGGAGTAAAAACTACTGTACGAGTAAGAAAAAAAACCGAATATGACATTTCTAATTTTCACCTAAACATTTTAGGCTACCAGACAGATAACGCTCAAGTTTCTGAGTTTGTCATAAAGAAATTTCTTGATTTAGTAGGAAAAGATGTTTTTGTTGATGTTGATCATAACATTACTGTTCCTGTAGGATATGGCTTGGGTTGTAGCGGTGCAGTTGCATTATCACTTGGATTAGCACTAAACCAAGCACTTGATACTGGTCTTTCAAAAGAACAAGTTGGATTAATTGCTCATGAAGCTGAGATAAAATGTCAAACTGGATTAGGTGATGTTTTAGCTTCATACCATGGAGGATTTGAAATTAGAATAAAAGGTGGAGCCCCTGGACATGGAATAGTTAAAAAAATAAAATCTGATAACTATACTGCAGTAATAATTTGTTTTTCACCAATTTCTACAAAGCGCTTTATCAGTGAGAGACTGCCTTTTATTAATGGACTTGGGGGAAAGATGGTCATCAAGCTTGAAAAATCAAAAAACATTATTGAGTTTCAAAATATGTCTTTAGAATTTGCAAAATATGTTAATGTAATTACTCCAAAGATGGCCAGAGTGATTAAAGATCTAAACAAAAATGGAATTAATTGTGGTGTAGCTATGTTTGGTGAAACTGTATTTTCTTTAGTACCTAGAAATAAAAAGGATAGAGTAATTGATATTCTAAAAAAATATGATGATGGCATTATTATCACATCAAAAATTGATAATACCGGTGCCCGAATAACAAAACAATAAAATAATTTTTAGTGTATTGATATGTCCTTAATTCCCAAAAGTCATCCTCGCGCCAAGTCTTTATTCATTAGAGAAAGACTTGTACACGGATTTGATGATGGACTAGTAGCTAAAGAAGGTTTGATGGCACATGGTAGAGGTGAAGCATTTGACTATTTGTTAGGAGAAAAAACCTCAAAATACGCACAAAATGCAATACATGCTGCGGCTTTTTTGCTAGTTACTGCGTCTTATCCTGTAATTTCTGTAAATGGAAATGTAGCTGCATTGTGTCCTAAAGAAATTGTAAAGCTTGCTGGAATTATTAATGCAAAAATAGAAGTAAATTTGTTTTATGCAAACGAGAAAAGAAAGAAAAATATTGTTAATGTTCTAAGAAAAGCTGGTGCTAAAGAGAT
>Ga0209878_1000003_pt1 | contig 27174 bp, 35 predicted proteins | sample GWRWN1_40_50_FD_187235 | JGI IMG/M metagenome (GOLD analysis project Ga0209878, IMG submission 187235) | Riverbed sediment microbial communities from areas with no vegetation in Columbia River, Washington, USA - GW-RW N1_40_50 (SPAdes)... | ecosystem: Environmental > Aquatic > Freshwater > River...
CTGGTCCTGGATTGTAGCGTTCGTGACGCTGCTTCCAGTTAATTGTCGTCATCTTCGTCTTCATCGACACCGACGCCGGCTTCGGTGACGCCTAGCAGGAAGATGCCTTCACAACTAGCACAGCTAGCGTCCTCTTCGAGATCATCTAGTGACTTGACGGCCGTGAAACCATCTCTTGTTTCGCCTTCCTCAAAACATTCGTCGTGAAACAACCAATTGTCACTATCACGTCGCCAGATTCGTTGCCTTGACATACTGCCCTCCCTTTAGGTTAGTGTGGAACACGCACGCTATACGGCCATCATAACAATAGATTGTCCATCCTTTCAGGAATATGGCGATGGCTACTATTGGAGTCATCCCCACACCCAAAACAACCAGTGGTAAATTGCAGGATTGTGAGGCATAGTCATTCGGTAAGGCCACAATCGAAATCTACGATACTTTACGATAGCTGATCTGTAAGGTCTCACAGGCAGCACCTCTCACAATGACCGCAGGGATCGCCTTTGACGCATTCTCTGAATATATCCTCTAGCTCTTCTGGTGTTGGTAGGTGCGCTACATATACTGTATGAGAAGGAATTGTAGCAAATTCATGCAATATTTCTAGCCATTCACGATGAGCCTCTTCACTGTAGAAGTCCATGTCATGGCCCTCCTAATGTGACTTTTATAGGCCGCGGCGACTTCACACACTGTGTGCAGAATGCAATGATGCGATGCTTTGTGATCTTTAGGAAGTATGTTTCACCTACTGTGGAATGACAGCAGTTACAGATTTTTGGGAACATTATTCTCGCTCCTTTTCGCAATCTAAGTCACCTAGACAGAATGGACAAACAAAGGCGAGTGAAGAAATCCATTTCTTACATTTATTGCACCAGCAATTTTGTAACTGTCTAACATGTTCTATGTCTGACCAACTATACATTATAATTTCCCCGTCGCTCTATCGATTGACTTCTGCTTCCTCATGGTGAGCTTCGCCTTGTAGGTGTCTAGCGAATCCTCAAATACCAGATGGTGAATCATCAAACTTACCGCTTCGGCTTCGCCACGTCCGATACCATGTGTCCTATCCTCCGCTTGAGTCATGATCCCAGGGACCCAATCTTCCTCTATGAAAATTACCGTACTGGTTCCTTTAAGGCTGTAGCCTGCTGCTAGGGTGATTCCACCGACGAAGACATTGCAGTCAGGATCATTGCTAAACTTCCCTGAGGCGATACGAGTGGCCTCTGCTTGATTGCTACCACCTCCTATCAGTAGCACACTATGCGGCGCAAAATGAGACGCTATTCTAGTTAGTACGTCCCTGTGATGGCCAAAGACCACCACCTTCTCTTTGTTTTCTAGGGCGTTCGTTATAAATTCAATTGCCAATGGCACCTTGGCAAGTCCGATTTGGTGGGCGATCGCCGCCATTCTCTCAAAAGCATATCTCTTAGTGTATTTTAATTCTTCGATCAACTTAGCCCAATCTATATCATCTACCACTGTGTCAGAGTCATTCCTCATTGCATTGAGCATCTTTACTGCCTCGAAGTCGTCATTCTTGCCTTGCATACTATTCCAGAGTTGCTTTTCCTCTTCGATTAGTTTTGCTACCTCTGGGTCCACTTCAAATTGTACCATCTGACGTCGCTTCTTGGGTAGTTCCGCTAGTACATCTTTCTTGAATCGACGAAGCATGATCGTGGCGCGCAATCTAGCATTGAAGCTTTGCAAGTTTTTACCGAATCTGTTTCCGTAAGACATGTATGTGGAAGCGAACGCCCCAAATTCATGCCAATTGTCTGGATCTAGGTAATGAATCAATGGGAATGCCTCTTCGATATAGTTGACAATGGGCGTCCCCGTTAGGCCCATTGCCTTGTCTGCTTTTACACTGTAGCACGCCCTACTTCTAGCGCTGTTAGGTGTCTTTAGGTAATGCATCTCGTCGAAGATGACTAGATCCCAATACATGGTTTTGATACTACCTATCCACTTGCGGACTGCTTCATAATTCATGATCGTGACAGGACTGAAAGTCCAGAGCGCGGTGTGGGCTACTTCCATATTCTCCAGAATATCCTTATGGATGCACCAGAATTGAAAGTGATCGCGCCACACTAGCTTGACGTTGTTGGGGCACACCACCAGGATGTTCTTAGGGTGTGTGGCGTTAATATACATCATGGCGCCTACGGTCTTGCCTAGTCCTGGGTCATCTGCATAGAGGATATTCTTGGGGTTGGCTAGCATCCAACGCACGCCATCTAATTGGAATTGCATGACATGGATTTTATGGCCGAAATCACAATCGTCGCGATTGTCGGGGCAATCGGGCATCCCGATATAATCGGGTAGGGGTATCTCTATATCCGTTGGATATATCAATTCTGGATTTGTCTTGTATAGTCTTGCCAATGCATCCTTGATTGCTTCCAACAAATCAACTCTGAAATGATCTGGCTTGTAGTTCTGGCCGGCGCCCAATACATACTTTAGGCCAAGTGCAGTGCCTGCTTCGTGCCACAGGCTATCATGTTGGTGGGCAGTGCCCACTAGTACATGGGCTAATTCGTGTACGATAGTACCTGCTAGTTGTAGAGCAGACTCTGTCTGACGGACTTCGATAGTGCCGTCATCCCAAGCATGGCCTCTGTCGCTACGATGGAAGAAATCATCATACTTTAGATTTGTCTCACGGAGTCTCTCAGCGCCGAATCTTTCAGGGAATGAGTCACAAACTGCTAACTTGATGCATTCAGCAAACTTCTCTAGATCCTGCTGGTTTTGTAGGCGGACGTTGTAGTTAGTCATTTTGTGGGTGGGTGCTGTGTCTTGATTCCTTTTAATTCTTTGATCGCCGGCGATCGGAGCAAAGCAAGACTCCGAGAGACCAGGCAGTCGTCACAATAGAACCTTTCTGGAGAGACGATTGTTAGAGGCACATCCCAATGACCACAACCTTTACAGATGCCAAAAGCATCATAGCGACCTTTGTAGTAGGTATTTTTCATGGCTTCCCCACATGCTGATAGCATCGGAACTGCCTGACGCCATTATCCAGAGTTACATAGTAACATGTCTTGCGCCAGCACTTACCCCTACGGGTCTTTGGTGTGATGTAGCCACAGCGGCCGGCGTATGTCGTCACGCTGACTTGTGTGCTAGTCTTTGTCATAATGATTCTCTGGGATTTGAATCCGGACTGGTGTCACTCTGTACCAGAAGCAAGGCTTCGACTGGTCGATATCGAAGTGCCTTGTACGCCGCTGGACGTTCCACATTGCATAGATTAATACATTGGCAAATGCGAAACTTGCATCCGTATGATGGCTAGTCTTAGTCTTTGCCATAAAGGAACTCCTCCAACACACTAGCTACATCTGAATCGACGCCGACGTGTTTGAGACAGAATGCAGTTCCGCCAAAGCGATCAAAGGTTAGCTTGCCACACTTGCGACAATTTCTCTGTCTTGGTGCCTTGGCTTCTGGTTTGCTCTGATATATCTTTGATAGGTAGGATAACTCTACTTCTAGTAATGCTAAGGTCTCGTTAGCTATCTGTATTTCTAGATTGATGCGACGCATTCGTGCCAGTGCCATAGCACGTTGCGCGTCATTCCAGATACAATCGCTCCCTGACTCTTTCAGATGTAGGAGCATGTAGTCTGCGTGACTTGTGAAAAAGCCACAGGAGCAGGTTAGGGCACTATTGGTGTTTTTCGCCGGGTTTTGCATTGACTCACCTCTAGTATAGCAGATGCCTAGGAGCCTGTCAAGAGGGAAAATTTCTCTTAGGTGGCGGGCACTTAGGCGCGATTGCCAAAGTGTCCTACTATGACGCGGTGCGGCGTGATTCTACGCTGTAGTCTTGCTCTTCAAGTGTGCCACAACTACATCGTAGGCGCGTTTGCATTCCTTACATACGCTGTACTCTCGGCCATTCCAGATTATTCGGAAAGCTGCTGGTTTTTGACAGCGCTCGCCTAGGCCATACTTGCCTGTGCCATGTTCCATGCATTCGCATTTTAGCATCTACTTATCCTCCACTACTATTGGATTATACTCCCCACATTGGTTACATTTACCATAATTCCAATTTACTCTAGTGTCGAAGTGTTCACGCATGTCCCAATGCTCTGTCACTTTTTTACATAATTTGCAAAATAGTTGCATGGATGATCCCCTCCTCAGTCACGCATCTAGCGTGAGACGGCGCGATGTTCTGCGCCGTTTCGGGGTTTTTGCTACTAGGCGACCAACTCCAACATCCCCGTGTTGGTGTTCTCCTTTGCCTTGCCTTGCTCGGCAAGCTTCTTCGCCGCAGTCTTCCAAGGGCCGAAGCGAATCGCCTTTTCGGCGTCCACCTTGCCTGCATTCAGAATCTTGTCCTTTTCCTCCTGCGATGCAGCCTTGTCGGCGATCATCTCCACTGGCAACATGCGCGTGTCCAACTGCGCGCGCATTCCGTTGATACCACGGACAAGGCGGGAGAGTGGAAAGGTCATGATGTCGACCTTTTCGTCACCGGCTGTGATGAAAGTGGATTCCAGAGCCGCAGCCTCATAGGCTGCACTACGCGCCACGCGGTCGATGCTGCCGTTCATCAGACGCATCAGAAGCGCTTGCGCTGATTCCTCGCCCGCATACTCCTCTTCATCGGTGAAGAGTACCGAGCGAAGATACTTGGCAGACTTTGCGTCTGCATCGGCGCTCGTCACGGTCGCCAGGAACGTGTCCCACGTACTGAAGCACGTATACGTGGCCGGCTTGTCTGGACCAGTGGGTTGCCCCACCATTACCTCGACCTTGCGCCATCCATCCTTGTCAGAGACGATTCGCTCGACCTTTGCCTTGGGCATTGCCTTACTCCTATTGTTGGTGTTATGTTAGCTGCTAGCTGCTTCCAAACCTACCGCAACATTCTTCCGTGATCTCTTGTAAAGAATCGGCTTTGATTGTTGCGACTACAGCGTGATACTGAGACACTATACACTGAAACTGTGTCCCATTCCAAGACAGGATTCCGTGAAAATTCCATGCGCAGTATTCAGCTAGCATTCCATCATGTAGGTTCTGTGCTAATGTAGCTGGAATGTGCCTGTCAAAATTTGACAAGCCCTCGTCTGCCCATCTTACTTCGCTCATTTCAGGTCGTCTCCCTTTCATACTCTGATTATAGCACTCGTTACGCGCCTGTCAAGTCTTTTCTCTCGCCTTGCTCTATGCTCGCTCTGCGAGTGACTCTGTCAGCCGTTCGTCAGTAGTGACTTCCCAAACCCCTTTTCCCTTACGATTCCGCGTGCTTCCAGCACGCGAAGGGTCCCTGACTGCCTCGGCCCCGATTTCTCAATTACCAAGCCTATCTCCGCGTCACCGAGGATTCCCCTCCGCGCGTGTGTCCCTTCGGGAATTGATCAGTCTATAGTCTTGGATCATTTCTAATGTCCTGTATTAAACACAACAACACACTCAACGATTACTACTCGGATACCAATTTTGGTATTTTTACCAACACGCGCCCAGGGGTTTCGGAGGTCAGCCCGTAATAGGCTTGGCTATTGACTTTTTTGGCCCGAGGCAGTCAGGTAACTTCCGAAACCCAATTCGCCTTTGTTTTCGGGGACTTAGGGTCTGTCAGCAGTCACTACATAGATTTGGTGACACTGTCAGCACATTTTTAACTGTCTGACACTGTCAAACAGCACGTGCGTTGCAAGCCCTCGGAAGTTAAGGCGAAAAAGGCTGACGCGATGCGGCACTCTGTCAGCGTGGTTGGAAGTGAAAACGTGTGTTGATGGCGAAGCCTTGCGCAGCGCCGCGATAGAAGTCAATGCCGCACTTGTCGGCATTGGTCCTGCGGACTGCTGGCGCAGTCTGCTCTTTACGAGTGACGCTGTAGCGCCACGCTTGGCGGAGCTTGTCGTTGCTGTTTTTGATTTTGGTCATCGGGCTAGCCAAACAGCAGTTCCGCAAGTTGCTCTGTGGCGATCCAGAGCATTATGCCACTACGCACGTGTAGTAGCATAGTGCATCCTGCAACGTCTCCGCAAACGCCGATCTTCCAACCTAGCGATAGTTGCCACGAGCTTATATGACAGTCTAGGTTCATGTCACTCCTCTGGTAAGTGTGTGAAAACGGCGAGCGCCCCATACTAGCAACGCTCGCCGTTGCCCTTGGCTTAGGTCACTCAATCACCAGCCGTGTCATAGGCCCATGATTGAGTTTGTATTCTGTCAGGCGCTCTAGCTGGTATGTCCCCGTGCTGGATCTATGGCTCAAACGTCCATTTCCGAGTATGCACAGGCTACGCTGAGGATGCCCGGGAGTCTTTACGCTGACCTCGTGGCCGCGTCGTGGCCTCCGACGGTGCCCTCGCAGTGGCTCTAGTTCTGGCCTCCGCCGCACCGTACGACCATAGCTAGTGCAGGTCGTGTGCCAGGTAGCAACCTGCCAGGTGGTAGTCTATTAGGTGCGCCTAATACTACTGGTAGTGTGGCGCATTCTATCCGGGCATTACTACCGAACATGATCGGGCACTACGCCCGACGATTAGGTCAATGATTACGCCTAGATGCAACGCATCGGGCATGATGCCCGAAGAGCATCATTGGCATCAGATTTGCAAATGCAAGAAGGGTGCCGTCCCCTTTTTCAAAACTTGGCATGGAAATTGCCCTCCTCCAAATGTATCAATCCAAAATTTCAAATCATTATCCTTTGTCACAGGCTTGCTTTACAGCAAAGTCAAGAATGATAACTTATTCGGGAGGGTGGGGACCGCAGGGGACTGATAGAGGTCAAGTAGTGGAGCATACTGATAAACAGTAGGGAAATGAGGAAAATAGGGCTTGCAAATGGTACGTCCTCGTGGTATGATGGAGGCAGTCATAGGGAGGACTGTACAAATCGTGAATGTGCTGGAGTCTATCTTTCCTCTACAGACAGCCTTGGAAATGATCCCATTGCCGTCGATGCCAGTCCTGTATCATCTACTGGCAAAGCACGCCGATAAGTTTGATCCTCCACTTTACAAAAAGGGATGTCGCTATCAAGGTGGCAATCGGAGAATGCTCTCTGAGAGAGAGATACTTCTAGCAAGGGAACTCTACTACACTAATGAGGATTTGTTTGCAAATGTGGGGCGTCGGGTACGTCCCCATAACATCATAGAATCAATCATAGCAAGGTGTGGTGGATAATGCTAGTAGAGACACATCCAGTTCAGACGCGACAGCCTATCCATCGCAGTGCCCGCGCACCGCAGATTGTGACACTACGTGCTTATGAAGTATACTGTGCAATATATGGTGAGCAGAAAGCAATAATCGAGGGTGAGTGCCGTGGTGGGTTCTCGGCTGGCGAGCTGATTGGGTTCCTCTATGCACGGTCCTTCCCACGTGAAGAGTGGCGACATAGGTTCGATGAGGCCATAACTGGCATGGAGCAATTGTAGGATAATGCCGACTGGCATCCCAATGCCAACCACCCTTGCTTTTAGTCCTGAGGCTATCCGTTCGGCTATTCGGGGTCGAGTGGCAGTGCCCGCGGCGATGCTACAGAGGGCACTAGCAAAGACTTCAGAGAAGCTCGATGCCAAAGAGACCAAGTTCTTCAGTCATCAGGGCCTAGTAATCGACAAGAAGGATGTGGAAGCTCATAATATCCAACTACGTGCCGCTGAGTTGATCCTACAGATGAGTGACTTGCTAAATAGGCAGGTGGTGAAGCCAAAAGCACCAAAGATAACTCTAACAGTCGATCCTAAGACGGGGACGATGCGGCTTGTCATTGCTGACGACATAGAAGATGACATCCCCGAAGTTCTTGATGTAGTACGGGAGCCTCTAGCAGTAGTAGAATCAGAGGAGGTGACCGATGAAGAACTAGAATTGGAATATGTGAAAGTGCCCCGAGGCACCCTTCCAGCGGAAGTGCGTCAAGCTCTGTTTGGTCCAGAGGTAGGAGGAGCCTAATGTTGCAGATCGAAACTGCAAGGCTCTACATAGAAAGAACGGCGAAGCCTTGCTACCTGCGAGGCGCACACAATGTGCATGGACCACGAGCGTAGCTCTTAGTATGGATATTCTCACAAGTCTAATGCTAAGAGCTACGCTTCGTAAGGCTGCCGCCTTGGAGCAATGGCTTACTAACCACAGGATGTGTTACCCAGGTGCCTTTGTAGAGATCCCAGACGACAATCTATGTGTAACAGGACGATGCCCCTGCGGCGAGGAAATAGAGATCACTGTAGTGATTGATGTAGTGCCTAAGGTCAAGAAGAAATGCCAAGCTGCATAATGTCACGTCGCCCCACGTCAGGATATTGCGTTGCTGCGCAAACTGTTGTCCCAGGCAACAGTAACTCCCAAGGCGACGTGATTTGAGTACTCGGATAATCTACGCTCCGCGTAGCTATCAGATGGAACCACAGACTGCTAGGCGTCAAGGTTGCAAGAGATTCGTAGATGTCTGGCACAGACGTGCTGGTAAGGACAAGACCTGGCTTAGTATCGAATTCGAGGAATCACAGAAGCATGTTGGCATCTACTACCATGTGTTTCCAAGTTTGAATCAAGGACGAAGAGACCTTTGGGACAACATCGGTAGTGATGGCATCCCATTTATGAATATGTTTCCCGACGAGCTAGTCTCTGCAAGAAATCAACTGGAGATGCAAGTTGAGTTCCGAAACGGAAGTAGATGGCAGATAATGGGCGCCGACGATAAGCGTGCTATCGCCAGAATGCGCGGTTCCAATCCACGCGGTTTGACTTATTCTGAGTTTGGAAATATGGACGTCGCCGCTTGGGATGTCTTATCGCCAGTGCTAGCTGAGAATGGTGGTTGGGCAGCTTTCATTTATACTCCTCCGGATGAATTGCCCGCCTGTTGCGTTACTGGTAATCCTCTGACTAATCGCTGTCGTGGAAACCACGCGAAACTCTATTATGAGATTGCTACTGGAAATCCAAGTTGGCATTGCTCTGTAAAAACAGTGGATGATACTCATAGAGACGCAGAAGCAGAAGATGGAAGTTTGGTGATTTCCTCCGATGCGCTAGCCGAGGAACGTAAGGAACATAATGAAGCCTACATGCAACGGGAGTTCTACTGCAAGTTTGAAACCCCCGTCGAAGGCTCCTATTATGGAGATCTCTTAGCTGACGCCACTAAAAATGGTCGTGTGACTTATGTCCCATACAACTCTGCCTTCCCTGTGCATCTGGCAGCAGACCTTGGCGCTCAGAAGATAACGATGGCTTTTGGGGCATTCCAAGTCATCAATGCAAGTATTCGATGGATCAATTCCTGGTCTGAAATAGGACGTGGCCTCCCCGAGTATGCACGTGCCATCCGGGAAGGTTCTACTTATACATTCGGCATTACCTATTTCCCCCACGATGCCGATCACCATGAAATAGGCACTGGCAAGACTCGTGTCTATACGTGGCGTCAGCTTGGCTTCCGGCAAGTCCACGTCGTCCAAAAATTGGACCCTGCCGATGGAATAATGGTCGTTAAGCGAATGTTTCCAATGATGTACTTCAATTACGAAACCACAGGTCCCTTGCGTTATGCTTTGGAGCACTATCATGAGAAGAATGGACGTCCCGTCCACGACGACACTAGTCATTATGCAGATATGGTACGCACGGCGTGCGTCGGTCTTAAGGAACCTAAGCAAAACATAGACCGTAGGCAACAAACGTATGCCAATACCAGTAGGGATGTGTTTGCTAGAGGACCAATGGAACAGAAGTATGCAAGTCATGGGGAGGGTCTGTTTGGACGCCGTTAGACCAGGTCGTGAAGCAGGTCCAGATTGCCATGCATCTTGCACTGATACAGGACGTGAAATGTGTTATTGCAACTTGCCACCACAACACCTTCCGATGGAGCATTGGTGCTTCGGTAACATAAATCATCCACCGCACCATTGGAGTACATAGATGGCTAGGCGAGGCAGGCGATTAACGATAGGTGGCTCGGGAGTTGCCCTTTCTGATGATGAATCACTAGCGCAGACTGGCCTACGAGGCGAAGTTAGACGTTACCAACCGCTAGGTGAATCTGAACAAAGTGAAAGTGCAGCAGTGATAGCTAGAGCTGGTGAAGAACAGAATAAGAATGCCATAGGTCAAGGTACAGCATCATTTGTCATTGTGCAATCTGAAGGTGGTGGTGATGCTTCGTCATCTTCTGGATCAGATGATCCAGGTGATGAAGGTGATCCTGGTGATCCTGGTACTGATGCTGATGCAACTGATGGTGGCGCCGGTCCAGGTGGTAGTGGTGGTGGTGGCGAGCGTGCGCAGGGTGGGGTAGTAAAAGGTAGCGAATCAGAGCATGTAATTAAGGCACAGAAGGGTGAGTATGTCATCAAAGAAGCCAGTGTCAAGAAGTATGGCAAAGGCTTCTTGGATATGCTAAATTCAGGAAAGATTCCAATGATGACGGCGGATGCTTATAAGAAGGGTGGTATTGTAACTGATAGATATAAGGGCCACAGGCTTGCCTAAAGGCACTCGCGTCGCCCGCCTTGTTGACAAACTGAAGAGTGAGGGCTATACTGGTGGTAGTCCATATGCCATTGCACAGTCTGTTACTCACCAAAGTTATGCTACTGGCAAGCCTCTAAAGAAGAAGCCGGCGAGACTAACCTAAGATGTTTAGTGGTGGCGGTGGCGGTGGTCCAGTTGAAACTAAAAAGGTAGATCAAGCAGAGCTTGATCGTCAGCAATCTGAGGCTACAGCCAATCAGAATAAACTTGCTAGTCGGCGTAAGGGGATCGCTTCGACTAGACTTACAGACCCTGTGGCATCCCTTACGAATCAGCAAAATAGTGCGAAGCGTCGTGTGAGTTTGCTAGGTGGTGGTGAAAGTGTCGCTTGACGTTGGCACCATCTTGAAACAATACGAACGGAGCAAAGCCAAGAAGGCTCCCTATGATTCGTTTATTCTAGAGATGCTCCAGTATCTGTGTCCACGTCTTAGTAATAAAGTAAGTGGGAGGATAGCAAGTGGCAGTAAGCAGACTACTCTGCAATTTGATTCTGCTGGTGAGGATGCGGGTCAGAAGCTGGCAGCGTCGCTATCGGGTACGCTCATTAGCCCATCACAGAAATGGTTCCGTCTAGTTCCTCGTGAATATGCTCTACGTGCATTGCCCGCATTTATGAGATGGTTGGAAGAATGCGGCGATCGCCTCTATGCAGCTTTTAATAATTCTAATCTATCTATGGAAGCTGCGGAGTCATTCCTATCATTAGTCTATATTGGTACTGATGCAATGCTCCACGAGGAAGCAGCAGCCAAGCGTATCGGCGAGTTCGGTGGTTTCAGATTTAGAACGCTAGGCTTTGGTGAGTATTGTTATGAAGAAGATATGTTTGGCATGGTTAACAAACTATATCGTAGTTTTGATACGACCTATGGTGCGGCTGCGGAAATCCCAGGTTGGATTGAAAAGATGCCTACCGAGGCGCAGAATAAAGTTCGCAACTCGCCGGAAGAAGAATTTGAAGTAGTGCATGTCGTATACCCAAGGACTAGCTACAATCGTCGTCAATCTGATTTCCTGAATATGCCATTCGGATCATGCTACATAATGACTCGCACTCGCGTGCTTCTAGACGAAGGTGGCTTTAATGAATTCCCCTATGCCGTAACCCGTTGGGCAAAGTCACCTGGGGAAATCTATGGACGAGGTCCAGGTCACAGAGCTTATCCCGATGTGCGTTCTCAAAATCGTCTAGCAGAACTAGAGTTAGAAGCTGGCAGTAAAGCAGTAGATCCAACTTTACTGGTGCTACATGAAGCAATTATGGGCGATGCCACCCTCAATCCAGCGGGAATCAACGCAATAGATGGTCAGATGGTTGGCAACGACGTGCGTCGCGCTGTAATGCCATTGGAATCGGGAGCTAACTTCCAATGGACGGTCGATAAACTGGAGAGGCTGGAGAAGAAAATTCGTCAAGCCTTCCACAATGACCATCTAATCGTCCCCGAGAAGCCAGATATGTCAGCGACTGAATTTGCTGGTAGACAAGAAGTCATGCAGCGCATGATTGGTTCTACCTTCGGTAGAATATATGTAGAGAAGTTGGCTATCATTGTGAATCGTGGCTTCGCCATGATGGAGCGCGCTGGTGCCTTCCCTCCACCTCCTCCAATTCCTCAACAGTACGTTGGCACTGCCATTGACATCGTCTTTGAAGGACCACTCGCTAGAGCGCAGCGCAGTCATGATCTAATTGCCATACAGCGTAAGAATGAATGGCTAACTGGACAGATGAATCTTGGCAACACTTCGGCGATTGATCTGTTTGATGCCGATCAAGAAGGTCGAGAGATGGCGGAGATTACTGGCCTACCGGCTAATCTTGTGAGAGATCCTGATGAAGTCGCTGGTATTCGCAAAGCGAAGGCAGCAGCGGCGAAGCAGCAGCAAGGCATGGAACAATTAACAGAGGCACTAAAGGGCGCTGGTGCTGCGGCGCCTGCTTTGGATAGACTTCCGAGAACTGCTAGAAAGGTAGATAGTGCCTTTGCCAACGCCGGCGCAGGAAGCTAATGAGTCGCAACTACGTGCTGTCGAGCAGCGTCAGAAGATATACGATGCCTATTTCATACTTTTCAATAGCGACGTCGGTCGAATCGTGCTAGCAGACATGCACATGCGAGCTTGGTACAAGAAGTCAACTTTTGAGGGTGATGGTAAGGATAGAGGCATCCGCGATGCCCGTGAGGGCCAACGCAACTTCATGTTAGTAACTGACGACTTCATCACCAAAGGTAGAGACGGAGTGCGTCCACCCAAACAATCACAGGCTGTAAGTAACACAGCGGAGGCGTCACGTGATTCCTAAATTGTTGTTTGTGGAGGGTGATGGTGGTACTACAGGTGGTAGTGGTGGGGCTAGCGATACTGGTGGGACTAGTGGGTCTAACAATACTGATGCTGTCGTCGATTGGCGGACGGGCCTTACGGGCGATTTTGCGCCTCTAGCTAAAGAGAAGACGCTAGAGCAAATCAAAGGAAAGAATTGGGAAGAAGCAGGACCATTGCTAGCCAAGGGCTATCATGAAGGACAGAAGATGATTGGTGGCATGGTCGCATTGCCGAAGCCAGATGCTACTGGCAAAGTCGATGATAAAGCCGTTAGGGATCTATGGACCAAACTAGGCGTTCCTACTGATGTAGCAGGCTATAAGGATGTCCGACTGACAGCAATTGAGGGCCTAGGCCCTGTCAATGAGAAGCTAGTAGAGTCAGCAAAGCCTGTGTTTCTAAAGCATGGCCTGACGCCACGGCAGGGCCAAGAGATGATGAATCTCTATGCGGCGGTGACTAGTCAGCAGCGTCGGGAGCTTGCTGAATCATTCGTGGAATTGCAAGCAGGCTTAGAGGAAAAGTGGGGATTGAATTTCGAGTCAAATGTGAATCTAGCTCAGCGCGGCCTCAGGAAATACTTCCCGGAATCATTCCTAAAGACGCTACGCGACAGCCAACTAGATATGCATCCTGGCATGATCGAAGGATTCTACGAACTGAGCAAGCATCTAGGTGAAGCCAAATTCATCGAAGGGAATGACCCAACAGTGGAGGACAATACTAAGATGGAAGATGACATCAAGAAGTTACGGGAGGAGATGTCGAAGATGCCAGAGGGGCCACAACTGAGAGCTGCAAATGAAAGGATGGAAGCGTTGTATAAGAAGCGGTATGGTACGGGTCCCGTGGGGCCACAGCGATAAGTCATGGAAGTGAAGATGGAAAGTATGAAGATCGCGCTAGATCGAGAAGTAATCATGAAGGCGCTCAATGCTTTGCAGAGCGCGCCAGTGAAGTTCCGGATCGACTTCGATCCATACTGGTTATGGTATGACGGTGAATGTGTGCCAGCAATCAAGATGATGCAGGAGGCGCTAGCGGATGAAGCCAGGATGGGTGGGAATGCAGATGCTCAACGGCGAGACGTTGGAAGCACCGTTGGAAGTATGGTTGGCAGCATTGATCGAGGCATTGTCACCGGACAAGGTAACGCTAGTCAAGGAACGAGTAGTGAACATGATGCTTCAGCTAAAGAGCGGAATCCTCGTGACCAACAACCTGCCAAAGCCCGTGTAGAGATGCCTACGCAATTTTAGTCTGAGAATCAGAAGAGTCGGCCAACTGGCGCAAGCCAGTCCGACTACGCTAGGGTAAGACCTAGTGGTGTAGCCCCACAGTACGGGGTTAGGAGAGTCCACATTGGGTGGGCAACTCTCCATCATGCTTCTAGTTTCTACAGCATGGAATGGAGAGTTGTCACATGTTTTTCAATGAGGCATGGTTCATTCACGCCGTGAATGACACCGTGATTCAGCTAGCACAGCAGAAGAAATCAATGGTTCGGGGAGCCATCCGCACTCGCGAGGGTGTGGTTGGTAAGACTGATCCTTGGCAGCGTATCGGTGCGCTTGATATGGTGCCAATCGCTCGTGACTCTGATACTTCCTACTTGAATCCGCCACAATCCAAGCGTCGTGCCGTACTAGTGGATCGTGCTGCTGCCGCTCTAATTGATGAGTTGGATCAAGTGCGGATGCTAACCAATCCACAGTCCGAAGTGTCACAGATCCTGACCTATGCTCGTGAACGTGAGTTGGATAAGCTCACACTAGCAAAGTCAGCCACAGATGTTGGTGGTATCTTGGGTCTGGCGACAACCGTGGATGAAGCTGGAGAGACGTCTGGCACAGCGGCATTGCCCACTACTGGTGGTCCACTTGGCATAGGACAGACCATCGTCAATGGTGGTACTGGCATGACGCTCGCCAAGATCCTCGACTCCAAACAGCTGTTTGATGAACAGCAAGTCGATGCAGAGGATCGCTACTTCTTCTACAGCCCGCGTGCCATGCGTAAGATGCTCACTGATCCTAATATCACCAGTAGTGATTACAGCACCATCAAAGCACTTAGCACTGGTGGCTTCCCAATGGATCAGCAGTGGATGGGCTACTACTGGCGTCAATCAGTGCTGATGCCAAAGAGCGGAAATATCAGGTCTTGCATTGCCTTTCAGAAGATGGGCGTCGGCCTTTCCATCGGTCTCATCAAAGAGATCGAGGTCGATAAGGCAACCCATAAGTGGAATAACACACAGGTTGTCATCAAACTCTCCGCAGGTTCAGTACGTGCTGATGACCTGGCGGTGGTGCAGATTGACATCGACGAATCAGTGTAGGGGGTAGTTATGGCAAAGGTAATCGCGGTATGTACCGCGACGTTGGCTTCCCAGACGGCGACGTTTACACCAAAAGCTGGTATCGAAAAGATGCCACCGCAGTTGCAGATTACCAGTGCAACTGCCGTTTTCTCTGCCAACGCCGCATCCGAATATAATACACTCGATGAGTACATCGTCACCATCGAGAAACGTACTAGGACTTAAGGAGGAAACATGGCAACGCTGTTTAGCGACGAACTAACTCGACTTCGGGCAGGGCGTAACTATCGGGCTAATGAAATGAGTGGTAAGGCAAGGATTCTGAAATGGGACTTTGCCTCACTACCAGCGGGTAACATAGGTGACATCCTCTGCTGTGGCATCCTTCGTAAAGATGAGCGTGTAGTGCAGGGTCGTGAGTTTCACAGTGCGATGGGTGGTACAGCCACAGGCGCTTACAGCACGTTCGCACTCGGTGCTGATAAGACTAGTATCGGCGCCATCATCACCGCTGGCAAGTATCTGGCAGCGATCACATTCGTCGCTGCTGGGCAGAATGAAATCGCCAGCACGCTAGCACAGAATGCGCTAGTAGAGGAATCATCCGCAGATGTGATGCTATGCTGTGTAAATGCCTCTACGGCGTTCGCCACAGCGGGACGTGTGGCTGGTTACGTACTTCTAGTTGGGGACTAACAACTTTTACCCTGCCTAGCCTTGCTACTCAGCAAGGCTAGGCTGGAGGGCATAATGGGACGCATCTTGGATCTTGCAAATCAACTTGCTACCACCGTAGGTGTGATGGTACAGGCCGCTGAGGCATTGGAGAAAGAACTGAAAGCTAGTAAAGATGCTGTGAAGCAGTTCGATCTCCAGAAACAGGCGTTGGACAACATCATACAAGAAGTATCAACTAAGTCTGTGGAGCTAGTAGAAGTTCGAGAGAAAGTAGAAGCTGCAAAAGAACTACGTCGTCAGCTAACTGCCTTGCAACATGGAGGATAGGTGATGGCAGATTTTGTCTTCAACGTAGCAAAGGGTAAGGCAGCTGAAAAAGTCGCCGACGCTACTACTAGCGTCGGTGTCCTTATTCTAGCGACTGCTGGGCTTGAATCCGATGCTACGTTGAGAGACAAGACAACTCTGACTGATCTCGTTTCAGGAACAACTAACGAAGTCACAAATGGTGGCTATGCGCGCAAGACAAGTGTCACTGGTACGGTGACGGTCGATCAGGGAAATGATCGTACCGACATTGACATCCCAGATCAAACATTTGTCGCAATCGCTGCCGGCGATGGATGGTCCAAACTTGTGACATTTCTTGACGAAGGTGGCACCGACGCTACACGTATTCCTCTGACGGCACATGATTTCGTAGTGACTCCTGATGGTAGTGACATCACAGCACAGATTGCTGCGGCGGGATTCTTTAGAGCATCTTGATGTCACCGTATCTCGTCGAGAGAGACTATGCCAGCCGAGTTTAAGAACGCCGCAGCGGCAACTGCTAGTGCTGCGGGAGGTTCAATTAGTGTCTCTCCGCCTGCTAATCTTCAAAAGGACGATCTATGGTTGATTGTTGTTGTTGTTGATGTTAATGGAACCGGAGCCGAGATTATCGGAATTCCTCCAACTTTTACTGACATATCAGCAACACAATATGCAAATGGTAACAGCTTTCCGGCATATCGAGCCATGTATAAGAGAGCCGTAGGTAATGAGACTGCGGTGACTGTTAATTTTACTAATGGAACTTTTTTTGATGCCTGGTCCGACTCTATACGAATTAAGAGTCAGAGTTTTAGTAATCCAATCGGCGAAGTAGCAACATTCACGACGAATGCTGACACTGGTACAACCGACGCTCCGGACCTTGGTTCTATCAAAAAAGGAGATTTAGTGATTCTTGTGCTTGCTGGCAATGCACATGCTTCGATTACTCCTCCAATTGGTGCATTGGCGATAGATACCAACGCCGATAGTGGGTTTCCAACGTCAGCGACTGCGAGAATCGCAGTACAGGCTGCATCTTATGCACCTGGAAATTGGACACATACTAATACTGCAAACGATCAGCGCGTGGCCCAAACCTTTGCAATTAACGCATTTGCACCACTACGAATCACGGCGCTTGGATATCCCAAACCACATATATCTCATGCAAGACAAATTGGGGCCATCCCATGATTCTACTTGTCACAACGACTGACAAACTTCAGATCATCACGAGTGCTGCCATTACCTTAGATGTCCATTGTTCCTACGCTGAATATAATTCTAGCACATTTGTCATTAACGGTCTCGGAAAGCAAAATACGGCGATCACTACGGCTGCTACTACGGATATATTGGCTGCGCCAGCAGCGAGTACGGTTCGTAATCTGAAACAAATGACTGCTAGAAATAAACATGCAACGCTAGCGGGCGATGTCACTGTTCAATTTAACCAAAACGGGACATTGTTCGAGCTTGTCAAAGTCACATTACTTGCAGGTGAACAACTTGAATTTGTCGAAGGTGTTGGCTTCTTTATTGTCACCAACATCAGTGCATCGCGACTTCTGACTAATGCGGAATCAAGCGACAATCAACGTGTGTTTGCGTCTTTTCTAGGGCGCGCGACACTAGGCACGCTTCTAACAATTAGCGGTACGGCTTATTATGTATATGTTGGAAGAATTGCACAAGCTATTACAGCGCAATTTGTCGAATTTCAGGTTACGACTGTTGCAGCTGGTGCGCAGACCGCCGAAGTGGGCTTATTTTCAACCCCCGCGGCGCCAAGTAAATCTGCACAGACTTTAACTAAAATTGTTGCAACTGGTACTGTTGATAGTGTCACGTCGACTGGAATGAAGCGTAACACAACGACATTTTCGCAATTGATTGCCGCAGGGACACATCTATGGGCGGCCGCTCGTTTTGCGATGGCAACGACGCAGCCGACTTGTAATGGGCTGACTGGAGATTACTCACAAGGGCATATTCTGACGACTACAGGTGGTGGTGCCTTAACAGGTCTAACGACTGCGGCGGGTACTATTCCAGCGATCGGAATCACCGCAGTGGCTCCTGAACTACGAGTAACATTGGATTAAAAACATGGCAAATCTAATCATCTTTGCGGAAGCAATCAATACTGCGATTAAAGATGCTGCCGTCTAGGCTTCTCGTGTTAGTGGTTATACTGTTGGTATACAAGATTCTAAAATCATTATCGGTGGTGCGTTGGATCTATAATGGCTAACGAAATAGTCGGTAGCTTCGACCCAGAAGTCATTGGCAATGCTCTATTTGACATAGAGTTTGCGCCTGATGGCGTCTTTGACATTGGTTTTGTCAAAGTCGTTAGCACTGGACAAACAATTAGTGTCAATCAAGCCACCGAAACCGATACGGCGAACGCCGTGATTTGGTCTCCAAAGAATCGTTTCGTCAATCAAGCACTGGAGACAGACCTAGCGCAAGCAATCAATCGAATCAAGACAAGGACCATTGGGCAATCAATCGAAACAGACTTTGCCCAAGCAATAGCACGTCTCAAGACACTAACGATTGGACAAGCTCTAGAGACTGACCTCGCTCAAGTTATCACATCGCTCAAAGCGAAGCTTCTTGGACAAGCACTCGAAACTGATTTAGCTCAAGTTGTTACACCATCGGCGGCGAAAATTATTGACGTATTACAGGCTCTAGAAACAGATCTATCGCAAGCTCTGACGATACTTAAAACAAAACTTGTTGGTCAGGTTACAGAGACTGACATATCGCAAGCAATCTCTAAACTAAAGATGCGTGCTGTAGGGCAAGCTAGTGAGGATGACATAGCACAAGTAATGGCGTGGGCGCCAAAGGCACGCTTTGTTAATCAAACCTTTGAAACTGATCTGGCACAGGTTGTGACTGTGGTGTCAAGTGGTGCTAGTACGGCGCTAGCTACAATCAATCGTCGCCGTTGGCATAGGTCTGGTAGCTGATGGCAAACATCCTCAAAAATCCAATGGTCATTGATACTCCTTCCGGAAGTGTAATCTACGCGCAGGAAATCATAGTGCAAGCTTTTAGATGGGTGTCTCCAGCGGCAGTAGCTGGACATCAATGCGTAGTACAAGATAAGAATGGAATACCAGTTTGGGAATCAGTAGCTTCGGGTGCAAACTACGAAGATGTCGATCATCTTGAGTTCAGTTTCTTTGGACTGATAGTACCTACACTTGCTAGTGGCAAGTTATATATCTATACGGGGTGATGCATGGCAAGTAGCGAAGCCGAAATCTGCTCCGTAGCGTTAGTATCAATCAACGCCAAGCCAATCACGTCTTTGACTGAAAACACGCGCGAAGCCAAAATCTGTCAAAGATTGTACCCCAAGACTTTGCAAGAGATACTAAGGATGGCGCCTTGGGCCTGCGCCCGTAAAGAATACATCTTAGCCCAAGACGATCCTCCAATCACTGACTTCACCTTCAAATACAGTTACCAACTGCCATCGGATTATATCCGGGTGTGGGCGACGAATCTAGATAGAGATTGGGGTGGTGCTGGCGATCGTTGGGAGATAATGGGCAAGCATCTTGTCACCGATATGTCTTCTGTGAAGATCCTATATGTGCATCGAGTCACTGACGTCTTGCTCTTCGACACTCTCTTAGAGAAGGCTCTAAGTTCTGATTTGGCAGCCAAGCTTGCCTTCCCAATTACTCAGTTACTAAATGTGCAAGTAGAATTTGAGAAGATGCGTGATCGGGCTTGTCAACAAGCTATGACAATTATGACGCAGGAGCAAACCAAGAAGAGATTTAGGAGTACGATGCTGACTGGCGACGTTCGGTAATGCCAAGAGTTAGGAATAATGTCACTAATTTTGCAAAAGGCGAGCTCTCCGACCTCGTTGAAGGCAGAATTGACTTAGAGCAGTACTACAGTGGTGCTAAGACCCTAGAGAATACTATTGTACTAGAGCAAGGTGCGGCGACTAGACGTCCAGGGACTCGTTTTATAGCTGAAACCAAGACTTCTAGCTCGATATCGCGTATAATTAGATTCGTTTCCTCAAAAACTGATGCTTTTGCCCTAGAATTTGGTAATGGCTACATTAGATTCTATAAAAACAACGTTCGTCTAGAAGTAGCAAGTGTTCCTGTAGAAATATCGACTCCATATGTCGCTGCCGATCTAGATACACTTGTATTCTCACAACTTAATGACGTACTTTTCATTACCTCGCTATTCTATCAGCAGCGTCGCCTTGAACACTACAGCGACACTGTTTGGCAACTTAGATTAGAGCCTATAGATGTACCTGCTAGTTATGAATATGGAACGCGACCGGCAGCGACCCTCACGCCTAGCGCCACATCTGGAGCTGGAGTCACATTCACTGCAAGCGTGGCTCAGTTTGAAGCAAGTGACGTTGGGCGTGAGTTACTTGTCATCGCGGGCACCAATATTGGCGCCCGCGCTTTGATTACAGCTTTTACTGATACAACGCATGTCACAGGTACTATCACACAAAACTTTGTGAACACCAGTGCGAACGCAGCGACAGATTGGAAGATAACGAAGAGTTATCAGACTGCGGTAACGCCATCCGCTAAGTCGCCAGTCGGGGCAACTATCACATTGACACTAACGGTGGCAGGTTGGCGCACCGGCGATGTTGGTAAGTTTGTGCAACTTAATGGAGGCATCTGTGAAATCACTGGAATTACATCGAATGTGATAGTAAATGCAATCATTCGTTCTGAATTGAATTCAACGGCGGCAGCGAGTGCGGATGCGTGGACACTGGAAGAGAATGCTTGGTCATCTAGTAATGGCTTCCCAGCTTGTGACGAGTTCCGTGACCAACGTCACTACTATGCAGGGACGCTTGCGCAACCTCAGAATGGATGGGGCTCCAAAGTCAGCGACATTTCTAATTTCGCAGTTGGAGTGCTTGCTAGTGATGCTGTGCAATTCACAATCTCTAATGCGCAACTCAATCCAATAGTCTGGCTACGCAGCATCAAACATATCATAGCAGGTACTACCAATGGTGAATTTAGGATATTTGGAAGCCAAGATCAAGTTATCACACCAACCAACGTCACAGTTGATCCACAGACGCCTAATGGTTCTACCGATGACGTCCAACCAATCCCTGTGGGATCAGTCATATTGTATGTATCTTCTTCCACGCGTAGAGTACGGGAGGAAGTATTCTCTTATGTAATTGACGGTTACCAGTCAACTGATATTCTAGTGCTGGCCCAACACCTTACAAGAGATACTGGAATCAAAGAATTAGGCTATCAACGTGAACCTACGGCATTGATTTGGGCGCCGCGTGATGACGGGGTTATGCTAGCAGCTACTTACATCAGGGAACAGAATGTAGTAGCTTGGACAAGACAGATAACTGGGTCCACTGAAGTGGACCCTAATAGCGATGGATTACATGTCCGTCCTACTGATGGTTTCTTCGAGAGCCATTGTGTAATACCTCATCCAAATCAAGATCGTGACCAAGTCTGGCTTATCGTTCGGAGAATAATCAATGGCGTTACCAAGCGTTATGTGGAGTTCTTCGACGACGCGCGCTTCTATTATCGTCAACTCAATACTGACGCTGCCCTTACCTATGATGGTACAGGTACGACATCTCTTACATTGTCAGCCACCACTGGTGCCGGAGTCACCGCTACAGCCGGTGCACCATTCTTTGTGGCGAGCGATGTTGGCCGAGAGATTCGTCTCGTTAGTTCCAACCCGCGGGCGACTATCACAGGTTTCACGGATTCAACCCATGTTACAGTCACAGTCACCAAAGACTTCTTGACAATAGGTCCATACGCCATTGGAACGTGGGGTATTGCCAGAAGTGATTTGCCAGTGGCGCACTTGGAAGGTAAGACTGTGCAGATTGTAGCCGATGGCGCGCCTCTTGCTTCACAAGTTGTCACTGCTGGCGCCGTTACTGCACCGTTTAAGGGCATTAAGATGGAAGTTGGCTTGCAATACATTACGACAATAGATCCAGTGCGCCCCGAGTTTGCAGGGCCTACGGGCACCGTCCAAGGTGTTCCTAAAACCATACCCGAAGTCACACTTCGTCTATTTGAGACTCTTGGATTGTCGATAAATGGAAATGAGATTGAAGACTTCCGAGTGGAAGGCGATGTGCAAGATGCACCACCGAAGGCTAAGAATGGCGACTATAAGATGAATGCCCTGGATGGTTGGACTACTGATGGACGTATTCGTATCCAGCAGACTCAGCCGTTACCACTAACGGTGACTCTAATCAGTAGTGTGATAGCAACTGGCATATGACATATGAGGTCAGGCCATTTGAGACACATCACTACCTAATGCTAATTGATGATTTAGGATCAATTGGCATGGATTTTGAGAAACTTGCGGCGAACTTTGCTAATAATGGCAACTATGGACGTTCGGGATTCTGCAACAATGAGTTACTAGTGTGTGCTGGAATAATGTCGCCTTGGCCGCATACTGGTGTAGCTTGGGCGTTGCTATCTTCTAAAGCTAAGCATCATGTACATTTCGTGCATAAGGCAGTTAAGGAAGGACTGTGGTACTTCATTCATAGATTTAAGTTGAATAGGGTGGAAGCAAACGTCTGTGATGATCTGACGAAAGCGAAGCATTGGGTGGAACGCCTTGGTTTTGAGGAAGAATCTACGATGCCTAAATATGGTCCACATGGCGAAACCTTCAAGCGATACGTGATTCTAAGATAATGGCTGGCTACGGCACAGAAATTCTTATTGTTTTAGCAGTTGCCTCTGCAGCAGCGACTGCCTATACAGCATATAGTGCAAGTGAAGCGCAAGCTGATGCAGCTGACTACAACAAGAAGCTTGCTAGGAATCAAGCAGCATTGGCGCAGCAACAAGCTGATATTGATGCAGAGAATCTTAAAGAAAAGAATAAGAGACTATTGGCGCTGGAGCTTACGACCCAGGCTGGTGCTGGCATTGAGACAGAATCTGGTAGCCCATTGTTGGTAAGAGCCGACACCGCTAGACAAATGCAACGTGACGAGTATCTTACGAAGTATGGCGGTTACGTCCGTGCTAGCGGATATGAGCAACAAGCTGGTTTGCAAGGTATGTATGTTAGAAACTATAGAAGCGCAGCAGTTACTGGTGCTGGTGCTAGTTTGCTATCTAGTGGTGCTAGTGCCTATGGACAGTATTATTATGGTAGATATGGTGCCTATCGACAGCCACCAGCTGGTGACGTTTAATGCCTAGGGTCCCTAACAGTAATTATGTGGCGAGTCAGGGCGTGCCTGGAAGTGCGCCTTTTGAACAAGCTACAGGTGTTGCCTTTGGGCAAGCTGGTGCCGAAGCAGCACATCGGGGCGCCGCTGGAGTAGAAGCTGCGGCGCTACTAGCGCAGCGTCATATCCAATATATTGAAGCTGAGGAAAAGCGTCAGCGACAGGCTAATGCAGTAGTTACTAAGCTCAATGGTGCAACTGAATTCTTTGGTAACGCCGAGAAACAACTACAATTTGGATATAAAGATGAAAGTGGGCAGTATGTGCCTCCGGTGGGGAGTGTTGATTACATACCAACTCTTCAAAAGAAATTCAAGGACTATCAAACTAACCTACTAAGTACCGTACAGGATGACCCTGGTGTCAAAAATGCGCTTGATATTGGCCTCAAACGCATGTATGACGCTCGCCTCATAAATGCTCAGCATTTCGCCAGAACTTTACATGTGCAAGAGCAAGAGGCGGAGGATATAAATAATGCGGCGGTGTCTGCCAAATTAGCTGTGGAATCGCCGACACCAGAGGCACGCGATGTGGTTAGAGATACTTTTAATGCAGGATTGGATGTCAAATATGGTAATGGCAGGCCAAAGTATGTGGAAGCTCTAAAGCAGAAATTCAATGACCAGGTGCAAGCCAACTATATGGAACTGCTACTAAATCAAGATCCTATTAAATTCCAGATCCAGCGTGATGCCGGCGCCTTTAAGGATGTGCCAGTACACACGCAAGTTTCTATATTGGATAGATATAATACAAAGATACGCCAGAAGGCTATTGAAGATGGCAAGATTCATGATGCAGTTATTGCCGAAGGTCGAGAGCGCACGGCCTCTCTAGCAAATTATGGATTGTTGTCTAATGAGGAATTGGAATCTATTAAGGGTGGATATCATAAATTCTATAAAGCTAACGAATATGAGCATATAGCAGCGGTGAATGAAAGGGCGCCTGATGGTACTGGTACCATGCAAATTAGGGCACTAAGGAATGAGTATCTAGATAATCAGGGCTATATGTCCGTTGATAAAATTCAGAAATATATTGCCGCTGCTACTAAGATGAGTTCAGATCTTGGACGACAACATCCCGAGTTGACCAGATTCAAAGAGGAATTGAAAGCTGACCAACGTTCCATAACTAGTATGGATAATGTGCAGCTCAATAAGAACATTAAATCTCTAAAGGATGACCTAGACCAAGATAAGAAAGTGTCCCCGTTTGGTGGGATTATGACTAACATCCAGAAGCAGAAAGAAGATAAATTGCGTGCGTATGGCGACGTCCTCATCAGAGGTGGAATGAGTCCTAAAGAAGCTGCTATCGAAGTCAGAAGACGTAGACAAGAAAATGAGAAAGCATCCAAAGAAACGATACAAGGCATCATTGACAATATCAAGGTGAAATAGTGGACAAAGAATCTAGAGATGCGCTTGCGAAAGTATCTATGGAGCAATTGCAAAATTCTTATAAGAGTGGTGCTATCAGTGCAGGGCGTTACAATGAGTTGCTTCACGCTAAATCTAGAATTATGGTAGAAGATGCTAATTTAGAGAATCCAGCAGACTACGTCAAGATGATGTGGCAACAATCAGTGAAGCATTTTCAGGATGGTTGGGATAATGTCGTTGAAGCTGCCACTAGAGACCCAGCTAAGGACACTCTAGTCCTATCGGATTTATATTACAGTGGATTGGCAGCGTGGGGCATGTTTACTATGGGTATGGCACCCCTGACTGCCTTTGGAGAGGTCAATGGCGAAGGTGCTCGTCGTTTGGCTATTGGTGCTGGGGCGTCGCCTGGGGCTGCTCGTTACATAGGGCTCGCCGTTGATTTAGCATCTGGTTTCGTACCTGCTGGTAAAATAGCGCAGTCTGCTACCAAAGGCGTGCAGGGATATGCCAAGACTGGATTGCTTGGTAAGACTATGAAAGAGTTGGCTGCCAAAGCTGCTGAAATGAAGCAACTAGAGCTTAGCTTTGGTGGCTTGGAAGTTGGTAAGGCACTTAGTGAAACCATTAAACCTGGAATGTCTAAAGAAGCAGCTTTAATGGCGACGCTTGAGAAACTGCAAGCCGAAGGCCATCAGATTGATGCTGCTGCTAAGAAGTTTGTTGAGAAGAATGTCGAAGGCTGGTTCCATTTACAGCCTTCTCAGGCAGAGCTTCCCTTTAGAGTGATGAGTGAGAGTCTAGCAGGTGAAGGCGCTCAACTAAGTCATTTGCTTGAGACTGTAGTGCAAGCCACACCAGTTTCCGAGAAGGTTGCTAAAGTAGCAGATGCAGCACGTCGTGGTGCTAATCAGTTTGCACTAGATATTGCCCATTATGCTAAAGGAACTACTATAGAACAAGCTAAGAAAGAATTGCCACAACTTGCGGAACGTATGGGCATTAACATGGATGATTTAAAGAATATAGTCCCCGGTGGGCGTTTTGACCCCAAGAATTCCTGGTATGAAAATCCAAAGAAGATGTATGGCTATCTTAAAGCATTGGAAGATAGAGCCTCTGAGATTGGACCTTTGGCAAAGGCTGCTTTAGAAGGCGATGATGTTGCAAAGATGCAATTTGCTCGTTATATGACAGGTTTGTTTACTAATAGTCCGGAAGGTCCCATAGCTTATAGTAAAGGCTTTACGAATATGATAATGCATTGGGACCCTGAAAATATGGCTAAGGGTGACATTGCTGCTGCTGTAGGCACGTTTGCCAAAGATATGGTCCATATGGCCGATAGTGGCGGTGGTTTTGGCAAGATGATTTTCAATAGTCAAGGTGCTTTCACAGTTGATGGTATTGAAAAGGGTTGGGCTAAGATTCGTAACATCTATCTTAACACTCTACTACCCTTTTCCTTTAAGGCCGCAGCATTGGGTAACACCTACACAACGGGCGCCGCTGTCATGGAGCGTGCCATTGGTGCTCTATTTTCTACGAGTCAGCATGGCTACACTAATAAAGAAGCATTATATATGGTTAAGGGCTTGTCGTTGGCTATGAGTGATGGCGTCAAGGCTTTTGGTGATGCCTATAGAATGATGCCGCAGGGTGTCGGTAGGTTTGCACATCAGAATCCGTGGAATAGCCAAATTGGGCAGATCATTAACATACCTATGAATACAGTCAAAGGTATGGATAACTTCTTTTCGGCGATCATTACTAGAGCAAGTCATTATGCAGTTGCAGCACGCGAGGGAGAGAATGTTTTTAATTTAAGTGGTGCTGCATTGGGCAATTTCATTAGACAGCGTGTGGCCAATCCAACTGCCGAAATGCTAAAAGAAGCCCATGAGCTTGCCATGACTAGCACATTCCAGAATCAGTTGGGTGGCTTCATGGGTGGGTTTCAGAGAGTATTGCAATGGGGACCAGGTAGTCTGTACTTCCCATTCGTCAAAACTGGCGTTAATCTTGGAAAATATGTTTGGGATCGTACACCTGGCTTGCAGCTTATCAGTAAGCAATTATATATGGATATGGCCGCAGGTGGGGCCAAAGCAGACGCAGCAGTAGCTAGGATTGTTATGGGGCAGCTGCTAGGTAACATGTATATGGAGATGGCAAAGAATGGAGATATAACTGGAGGTGGGCCAGTAGATCCACAGGTTCGTAAGTCTTGGCTCACTACTCACCAACCATACTCTGCTAGAAGCGGAACT
>Ga0209878_1000007_pt1 | contig 24250 bp, 29 predicted proteins | sample GWRWN1_40_50_FD_187235 | JGI IMG/M metagenome (GOLD analysis project Ga0209878, IMG submission 187235) | Riverbed sediment microbial communities from areas with no vegetation in Columbia River, Washington, USA - GW-RW N1_40_50 (SPAdes)... | ecosystem: Environmental > Aquatic > Freshwater > River...
ATAATAACACCAGATGGAAGTGGTGTCACTATGTGGTTTATTGCATTACCAATGATTGCACTTTACGCTGTTGGTATTGTAATGATTAGACGGAAAGAAGTGAGTATTATCATGCGATAAATAATACAAAAATACCATCAACATTTAAATCTCAACCATATCTATCTTCTAACTATGAACGGTATTCATAATGCGATTCTGCAAATACCAGGTGGATATGAATGGATAATCATCATAGTTATTATTGTGGTTATCTTTTTTGGTGTCAAGAAAATTCCTGAATTGGCCAGATCTTTTGGAAAAGCAACAGCAGAATATGAAAAAGCAAGAATTGAAGCTAAAAAAGAGCTGGAACAAATTAGGAGCAAAGATAAAGTTGGACGTGAAAAACTTGAAGAAATAGCAGAATCCTTGGGAATAGACTACTCAAATAAGAATGATGAGGATCTTAGGAAAGCCATAGAAGCGGCTGTTAATAAAGAAAAAAGTAGCTAAGTCAATTTCAAGCAATACTCAATAATTACTATTTTTGGAAAATTTTATTTATAACAATAATCTTCTGCATGCATAAACATGATTGGTACTGATACAATTTCTGAGATTGTAAAAAAATATGATGTAAAAGATATACACTTAGCAGTTCTAGGAAGTCATTCTGCGTTGGAAATAATGGATGGTGCAAAAGATGAGGGGCTGAGAACGGTATGCGTTTGTCAAAAAGGAAGAGAATTGCCATACTTGAGATTCAAAAGACTAGCAGACGAAATAATTTTGGTAGATAAATTCTCAGATTTAGTTTTCAAAGAAAATCAAGACAAACTCAGGGAAAATAATGCAATTATGGTACCTCATCGGGCATTTACTGCATATCTTGGGTACGATTCCATTGAAAATGAATTATTGTTACCAATACTTGGAAATAGGAACTTATTTCGAGCTGAAGAAAGGAATTATGAAAAAAATCAGTACTTTTTATTGGAACAAGCACAAATAGCTCATCCAAAGATATACAAGAATTATTCTGATATAAATGGACTGGCAATAGTAAAGATTCAAGAAGCTTCAAGAAAGCTAGAAAGAGCATTTTTTGTGGTTAGTTCTGTACAAGATTATTTGGAAAAATCTCAAAATAAGATAAAGGAGAAAGTTATCACTAATGAAGATCTAGAATCGTCTGTAATCGAAGAATTTGTTGTAGGCACCTATTTTAATTTTAATTTTTTCTCCTCACCTTTAACTCCTGAAACTGAATTTTTGGGTATTGAGCGAAGACTCCAAACCAATCTCAATGATCTGAACGCCATACCAGCAAGACAACAACTAGAATTTGATATAGAAGTGAGACATATAGAAATTGGCCATACACCTGCAAGCATCAGGGAGTCTATGCTACAAAAAGTATTTGAACTCGGTGATAAATTTTCAGAAACTGTGAGAAAGGAATATCCACCTGGAATAATAGGACCATTTTCTCTACAGAGTATTGTCACGCCTGAATTAGAAATAGTTGTTTATGATGTTTCTCTAAGAGTTCCTGGAAATCCAATAATGGCAACAACCTCGCCATATACAAAATATTCTTACGGCCAGACATTTGGTATTGGCCGCAGAATTGCGATGGAAGTCAATAAGGCATTAAGCGAATACAAACTATTCACAATAGTTACTTAAGTCATATAAATTACTGTTCAATGGTTTCTTCAAACAGATTTTTTCTCACTCTTATTGGCACATCAAAAAATGCAGCCAGTGCAATAGAATCAGACGCACGATAATTTCTTAAAGTAATGATCTCTTTCCTAGTTTTGAAGTAAAGATTAGACCTTAATACAGGACCGTTTCTGTAAATTCTAACTTCGACTAATAATAAATCCTGTAAAGCTGATATTTCTTCTATGAGGTTATAAATAGTAGGTATGGTAGTTTTGTCTCCTTCTTTAAATCTCAGAATATGTCTTGCAACTTCACCTGAAAACGCACGTATTGGAAATTCTCTTCCATCGTCTGATTTTAAAGTAAGAAGTCCCTCAAGTCCAAGTTTATCAACAAAACCAATAAAGCTTATGGAGGCCGTAACAAATCCTTCACTTGTAAAAGTTTCACCCATATTTTTTTTTAGTTGACGATAAATTTAGACTTTATCCAAATAGAGGACTTGCTAACGCAAATCTCCTCTTTTTTACAGTTATTTAAATTAACTTAATATTCATAAGGTGGTTTTTCATAAACCAACTTACTTGATGGTTAATGACTATGCTCGAGAATTATAAATCGCTAAGAAATAGAGGTATACGTATTATTTCAATCAGCGTTTTTTCCATAATAGTCGCCATCATTCTATACTCTTTCTTTAGCTCCCATCAATCGTTAACAGACATAACAAGATTGTATAATTTAGCGATTGCCGTGATTATTTTGATATTAGTTTCGTTAGCAGCCATTGGATATGGATCTTATTTGATACTTTACTCTGAATCTTTGAAACCACAGCCTAAGAAGAGTTATCTTGGATACATTTCAATGATTTTAACCAACAAGACTTATTGGAAAATATTTATTGTTTCATCTATTGTGTATGGGATTTTCTTTGGTTTCTTATCTCAAATTCTTATTTACCATGCCGATGTTGAAGGTAATACTGCCCCTTCTCTTTCTGTCACACTATGCTGCAATTATCCTGGATATGTTCCAATGATAACAATGGAACTGACGGAATTATTTTCTATATTGATAATCCCCATAAATCTAATACTTGCAATAGCCGTCTCATTACTAGTTGGATTTAATTTTGCATTAAATGTATACTTTCTCAAGATATTTCGAGATCAGTCTCAAAGAAAATTTTCAATTACTTCAACTTTTGGGGTATTCAGTGGTTTATTCATTGGTTGCCCGACCTGTGCAGGGAGCTTATTTTCAGTCCTTGTTGGATTTGGTACAAGCGCCACAATTTCTGCGCTCGCTCCATTTCAAAGCCTATTTATCGTAATAACTATTCCAATTTTGATTGGCACGCCACTCTTGATCATACGCAAAATAATGAAAAAAGAAACTTGCAATACTATAGATCGTTAATAGACTATATAATGAGTAGGTGAGAGTCTAAGTTTGAATTGGATGAAGGTATCTTTAAGCTAGTATTCTATTCGAATATTGTAAGGGTGTTTGTTTGTTCCTTTAATATTTTTTCAAATTTCAAAATATCCAGATCCTTGAACGGTCTCATTTTAGGTAATTGTGGGGGCTCTTTTATTTTTTCTAATATCCCCCTTGAAACCAACTCCGCCTTTAATTTTTCGCGTAATTCTGGATGACATAACTTGCTATGAAAAATACTTCCCCAGCCTTGTAAGAACATCTCCTTTATATGCGAGTCTCCTTTTTCTTCATGAAAATGTGGATTCCGTGTTTCAATTTGCATCACTTCAACTCCTTTTTCCATAGTATCCTTGTGTTCTGGCGGGGTAATTCCACCAAATTGTTCCAACAAATTAACTATTTCATAGGGCTCGATGGAAAAACCAGAGGAGTAAGTCAATAATTCTGCCAACTGAATAGACATACAATGCTCTCCCGAATTTCCTGTGCGTATTACTTCAGTTTCAAATCCAGTATAGTATGATATCATGAAGTTCAAAAATTGATTTGTCATTTCCGAGACTCTGCCCAGCTTTGAAAATCGTACACCAGATTCAGAAATCTTTGGTTTGTATATCCACGACACACGAACCATGGTGTACGGTGTGGTAGATAACGCAATCCCAGACGAGAATATTTTTGTGTATTCATTTACAGCACCGGGGACATAGTTGTCAGAATCAACGAATCCTACATATTTTTTTCCCATCATTTTTGAAAGGATCATACCAATGAACATCCCCTCTCCTTTACCATTACGTATTTTATTATCCGAATCAAAAAGATCTCTATATCCAACTTCCTCTAAAGCCTTGACAAAGCCTGCATCTTTTTGATGTATGATTACTGATTTTTTTCCTGCGAATCTGTTAAATTGTTCAAAGGCCTGTTTCTCTAGTTTATACCTATCAATTGGTTCTCTTGGACTATTTGATACAATGATTGTCAAACAATCATGAGGAATGCCGCTTAGAACTCCTTCTAGAAGCTTTAAACGTTCTCCTTTTATAGGAATTACAATTGCCATTTCAGATTCTATTTTCGAAATAATTTCATCATCAATAGAACGAATGACTTCAGATTCAGTTTTCGGATGTTTGTTCTTGTGTCCAGAATCTAGTTCGTACACACGTTGAACTCCGTGTAGGCTTACTGATCCAAATCTTTCTGTGAATCTCGGGACATCAAGCTTCATATCTTTAATTCAGTTATGCCATATTTATTACAAGTCTATATAAATCAATAATTTTTTACTCAAACCTGAAAATAACGATATCAAGTTTTCGACAATTATATTATACTAGTCGAAATTGTTAGAAATACAAAGGTTACGATCATAGTTTATTAGATTGATAAAATCTCTAAGGCTTCCAGATAGAAAATGCAGACGAGGCAGATCCGAATCTCTTGTTAGCTAGGTTTTCGCTTATATGTGATACATTAACGTATTCATATGCTTAGGGACGAGAAAATATCAACCAATCAATCACTATCCATAGATCCAATTTTAAGAAACATTTAGATCTTCACCACAAGATGATGTTCCCATTATATTCCAAAAATTGTTCCTCCATAATAGACATATAGTAAAATAATATTCTAATTGCTTACAACTTATTGACAGTGTTTGTTATCTTATTGTTGTCTAAAACTATTTGCCCTATTGTACCTTGATTTAGTAAATAAAGATTTTAATAAAATATTTGACACGTTTGAGCCACTCACTTTTTTTTGAATTAGCATAAAATTAACAAAGCAACAAATTATATATCAACCTTATTCAAATCTACACTTCGATAAATAATGTGTCATTTTCTACCAAGACTTTGTGACTTTGCAATGGATTTAATTTTTGAGGAAACGCGATCAAACTACCTGTTTTAATGTCCCATTTTGCTCCATGCCATGGACATGTTAATTCGTTATTGTCCAGTTGTCCCTCGTGGAGCTCCGCTCCAGCGTGAGTACAAATATTGTCAATCGCATAATAATTTCCATCCAATTTTGTTACTACTACCTCCTTCCCACTTGCTGTTAAATGCACTAACTTGCCCTCTTGAATGTCTGAAGTTTTTCCTACAACTACCTTTGCCATGAAGATAAAATAATTCTGCATTATTTTAACTTAATTTCTCATCATTTGTACGAGATTTAGATATCTTAATATAGAATACTTCAACTTTTTAAAGATAATCAAGAATGAGGGCAGATGACAAATATTGAATATTCTGATCAAACCGAATCTATTACTAATAAAAATCTTATTTGGATAGATATCCAAAAACCTACTAGAAAAAAATTAAAGATCTTGGAGGGAAAATATCCATTTCATGAATTAAATATTGAGGATTGTCTTTCTAAAATACAAATACCAAAAATTGATAAATATCAAGATCATATCTTCGTAATTTTGTATTTTCCAACAGTGGATAAAGATAAGAGTATTCCTCGTTCCACTCAGCTTGCAATATTTGCTGGCCCTAATTATCTAATTACCGTACAGCAGGGAGAACTAAAACCACTTATTGAAATGTTCAATCTTTGTAAGGATAATGAAAAACAAAAAGACGTGTTCATGGGATCTTCATCGGGCTATCTATTACATAGTATAATCGATCTTATGGTTGACGATTTGTTACATGTTTTAATGAAACTTGAAGGAAATTTAGATGACATTGAAGATTTAGTATTTGATGAGAAAGTTGCGGTAGCTAGAGACATTTCGTTATTACGTAGAGAGATTACAACTCTTAGACGGGTGGTTGTACCATTGAGGAGAATAATATTGGATCTGAGCAAAGAAATGCAAAAATTTTCTGAAGAAGATTTGACTGATTATTACGATGATGTTAGGGATCATACAGAAAAAGTTCTAGAAGCCCTTGAAGAATCTAAAGAAACTATTGAAATCTTCAAGGATACCGATTTCATGTTAAGTACAGAAAAATCAAATAAGATACTGGCAACATTAACTATTCTATTTACTCTTTCCATTCCAGCAACAGTAATTGCTTCGTACTATGGAATGAATATTAATCTACCTGGTGGTATTGAAACTGGTACTCCAGTTTTTCTTGGTCCATATACTTCATTCATACTTTTAATAATAATTGCGATAGTCCCTTCGTTAGCAATGGTTTTGCATTTTAAGAAATTGGGCTGGTTTGGCTGGTGATAAAATTATAGTAATTATAACAAAAGATATTGATTTTTAATTTTAGCTAACCTTCAGGTTCAATTAGAGATGATAAATCTATTTTGAAGAATGTTTTTAGAATACCTAGATATGATTCAACAGGAGGGGGGATTTCATTTTCGCATGATACCTTCATATTCCATGCATTTATCCAAATTATCATACCGTATAGAATGTTGAGGAATCTCTTATACTCTGATGGTACGACCTCCAGACTATCCAAATATTTGTCTCCTAACATCCAAGCAGCGGTAAAATCTAGACATTTTTGACCGTAAACAGCCTGGATTTGTTCCTCAATACTATTTGCAAACTTGAATGGTGTATAGGACACAAAAAAAGGAAAATCAGTTTTATCCGGTAAAATCAGATCGGGTGGTGACCATATCGAAATTATTCTACTGCCATCTTTCAATTCTGCAGTAAATTTTTCTATCATCCTTTTTATGATCCGATCATCATGAAACCAAAAAAGAAATGCATTACCATCAGAAATATCTACTCTTCGTATATCGTTGTTAATGACTGCAACATTTTTTATTCCTTGGGTTTTTTTTAGAATTTCTCTTACTAGTATTTTTCTTTTTTCTACACCTATAGCCCTCTTTACTTTATACTCCATCGATGCTATGTATATTGCATTACTATTTCCACATCCTAGATCATAAAAAATATCGTTTTTATTGAGGTAGGCGAGTTTAAAGATTCTTCTTACTACATTGTCTGGCAATCTAATATCATTACCTTTAAGAACTGAACTTGGTAAAGTAGAAATGAATTCATTAATGTTCATAGTATATCGCCATATTCTGTAATAGAATATCGATGTATTATATAAAAACGGAACTGAAATAAAACATCTCTAATTTTCGAAGAAAATTCAATGTAGTACTGATAAAGTTAATAACAGACGCTCATTTCTTAAAATCTGTGAATTGTGATTATTGCGGTCATATCTATGTAGCACACGAACTCCAAAAGAATATAGATAGAAAAAACTCCATATTCGACGTAGGTAGATGTTTGATAGTGGGATGTAATTGCACTAATTATGTTGATAAAATTGAGAAAATAGATGAAGAATTACTGTGATTCCTTTTTATTCAGTTTCTACAATTTCATATTTGAATTATTTTCTGCTCATGTCATGTCCTAAGATTTAGTAAACCAATCATGATGAACAATTGATGAATATGAAAAATGTGAAGCTTTTAAATTTAATATTGCCACTTATTTCCTTGAGTCTGATTTATGCAACCATGCTCATTGGTGTTTATATTTCTTCTTTAAATAAGGTTGTTGCTTGCCCAGAATGGCCATTATGTCCCAATGGTTTCGCGTTTCCTTCGGAAAACTTCTTCTATGAACACTTTCATAGACTTGTGGCTATAATCGCTGCTATCTTTACTGTCATAACTTTAGTTTTTGTTAGAAAAAGTTCTTGGAAGTTAAATAAAATGATGGTGATAATTGTTACCTCATTAATTATTGCCCAGATTGTTATAGGTATTTTTGTTGTATCAAGCAAATTGAATCCTATTATAGTTGCAATTCATCTGTCAACCGCAGTAACAATTTTTTCCCTAGTTTTTGTTCTACTTAGAGAATCATATATTGAAATTAAAAGTAAAAATATTTAGAACTAATATTAACCATGATGTTTAATTATTCTATTAAAACTAAAATGTCAATATTAAATAATAGTGATACTCGATGATAAATCTTATATTCCTAGTAGGGAGAACATTAATAGATGAAAAAAATTTTTATTCATATATTGATTCTAGATTATTATACCTATTAAATCAATTTGGGGTTAAAATTGATATTAGAAATTATGATGCAGTTAAGAACGATATCATTAAAAATAGGAAAGTAGTAGACGGCGGTATTGTAGAATTAGTCATTCAAATTTGTAGAGTCTTAATGCCAATAGGATATGAAAAAATAATTCTAAAATATATTCTTCCATCAATTGAATTTGCTGAAAAACATTTTTTGTATCCATGCCATGATGCATTAAGCACTCTAGAAATCCTTTCCCAAAATTTTAAGATAGGGATAATTGCCAACAAAGACAAGAAAATATTAAAAATTTTCGAACTTCATGAACTAGACAAATATTTTGATAGTTGTATTTTTTCTTATGATGCAAACAGAGAACACGATGAAGAGATATTTAAATTGATTCTAAATATGATGAAAAAGAGATCAGGAGAATGTATAATGATCGGGGACAGACTTGATACTTATATACAACTCGCAAATGCATTGGGAATGATTACAGTAAGACTCACTAATTCTATATTCAAGTTACAGGAACCCATAAATCAAAATGAGATTCCAAAATTCACATTAAATAATTTAGTGGAACTTGTCGATATAAAATCAAACATGAGACCAAATTAAATTATGTATTTTCATACCAAAAATCCACCATCATGATCAACCTCTAATATTTTTAAAAACTTTATTCATTTCATCTTCCCCTAGTCTATGGCTTGAACCAAACATTGAATGAATTGCATTTCCACCATCGCCGGATTTTCTTGGTACTATATGTACATGTAAATGTGGTATTTGTTGTCCTGCATCTTTACCATTGTGGATAGCTATTAGAGTGCTTTGTACACCTGTCCCTTTTTCTATCGAAGGTAATATCTTGTGTACCAAATTAAAAAAATGGGCTATTTGATCGAATTCAACTTCTTGTAATTTTGTGTAGTGTTTTTTTGTAATAACCAGAGTATGTCCAGCTGTTAATGGAAATGCATCAAGAAATGCAATTGCGTTTTCATTTTCATCAATTATTTTGGCATCAATTTTCTTTAGAGCAATTTTACAAAAAATACAGTTATCGGCACTTGTAGCATTCATATTATTTTTACAGTCTATCGAATAATAAAATATTTCTAAATTTGTAAAAATATTATTTGATAATAATTTTTATGCTGGAATATTGAAAAGAGAAGTAATATGTTTTGCTGCAACATATTTGTTTATATTATTATTTATAGTAACCATTGGCCGTTCCTTATCAGTAACAAAGCCTATTATTTGGGGATTGAAGTTATGTTTTCTTAAATCTTCCAAAATCATCGGGGCAAGATCTTCACCTGCAATTATCAAATGACATCCGTTTACAGATGCAGTTGAATTAGATACAAGAAATTCATCTGTAGCAAATCTCGCCAATTCCTCATATTTTATGGGGACTTCATTTATCACTATATGAGAATTTGAAATATTGGCCAAATTGATCAATGCCAGAATCCCATCTGAACCAACAGGATATACACCGACAATGTTTAAGTTAGTATCAATTTCTTTTCCAAAGTCAGGACAATACTTTGAAATTATCTTACCTAAGGAAAACCTGGGTTGAGTTAACGATTTTATTATTTCATTCTTGATGTTAATATCAACAGATTCATGTTCACCTATTATGGACTTCATTTCTCCAATCTGCTTTATTGTGTAAATACTCAATGGGGTTAACGAACCAAATTTATCAGTTAGTATTAGAACCATGCCCGGTTGAATGAGATCATATCTAACTGGTAATTCCTTGGTAGAGTGAGCATATGCCGTTGCTCCAAAGAAAAGTTTTCTTAATTTGAGTGAACTATAATCATCAAGTAACAAATTATATTTTGCTGCAAACAAGTCGTTATTTGTTCTTATTTTGTCCAGTAAGCTCTCGTCTGGTGCATCATATATCGGTATTATTCTAAAACCTGCGGTACATCCAAGCAACAGGAGATTTTCCAAGGCAGAAGCTAAGGCAATTGAAGAATTAACTATTGAATCGGGTTCTTCATCAGGATCTATTAGTTTTCCAGATGAAATATTTACCGCAGTATATCCTACCTTATTTCCTCTATGCGTGTCAATGTAATCAACCAATCCAAATTGTGATTCGTATTGCGATGTGGTTGAGAGTACCACTCTTCTTAACTGGTGTTTAGGAGGTTTTTTACCAAAAAAATTACTTAGAAGATTGGATAGACTTTGATAATCTTCAGCCACTTCATTGTGGATTCTCATTAAAGAAATAATTTTCTTGTTTTTGAAATCCTCTGAAATTGATTCATTGACATTGTATGTCCTCCGTGTTATATCTGGATTTTTTCCGCTGTAGTGAAATGAATCAAACCATGACAAGTTGGCCCATGAATTATGTTTTATTTTTTCAAAAGATTTCCCTAATGAATAATAATCAACCTCATTGGAGCAATTTGATATCCATCCAATTGGATCGAAGCCCATATTCTGATATTTGAATATATTCTGCCAAAAATCATGAGCCAAAAACTAAAGCCACCAGAGATCACTCATATACAACACTAATAATGAATCTTCCTAATGGATAAAAACTCCTCAAGTATATTTAAGTTAGTTAGCTTTATTAAATTAAAATGATAAAAAGAATAATAATTATAAGCCTATTTCGCTCAAATTAAAAATAATGCAGATAAATCATGATAAGGACAAGGCACAGGATGCTTTAATGAGCGAAATAAACAATATTGCGGAAGAAATGGAATCAAAATCTGCCCCTGAGATACTAAATTGGGCATTCAAGAAATATGGAGATAGGGTGGTCCTTGCGTCAAGCTTTGGTGCCGAAGATGTTGTATTAATTGATATGATGTGCAAAATTAATAGGAATCTAACTAGGGTATTTACCTTAGATACTGGGAGACTAAATCAAGAAACATATGATCTTATTGATAAGATAAGAAAAAAATATAACATTAAAGTTGACGTCTATTTCCCAAATTCAAGAGAAGTTGAGGAGATGGTCGCAAACAAAGGAATGAATTTAATGTATGAAAGTGTAGAAAATAGGAAACAATGCTGTAATATTAGAAAGATTGAGCCATTGAAAAGAGCCTTGAAGCAATTCGATTGTTGGATTACTGGACTACGTCGGGAACAAACGGTAACTAGAAACAAGATAATGAAGATAGAGGTTGATAATTTAAACAACAACATTATTAAGTTAAATCCATTGGCTGATTGGACAAACGATGAAATTTGGAAATATATCCATGAAAATAAACTTTCATATAACGAATTACACGATCGAGGATATCCCAGCATTGGCTGTGAACCATGTACAAGGGCTGTCAAGCAAGGCGAAGATCCTAGGGCCGGAAGGTGGTGGTGGGAAATTGATTCCCAAAAAGAATGCGGTCTGCATTGGAAAGAAGGTCAATAATAATTATTGGCAACTGATCTAATTTTACCACATGGTGGTAAATTAATAAATAAATATATTGAAAAAAATTACGACGATTCGAAGACTTTTGAAGTATCTTCCGACATAAGAAATGATGCTGAAAATATAGCTATAGGTGTTTTTAGTCCGCTTGAGGGTTTTATGAATCAAGAAGATTTGCTCAATGTTCTTAAAGAGGGACGATTGAGTAATAACATTCCATGGACTGTCCCCATAGTTCTTGATGTGCAAAAAAAAATTGCGATGGAAATGAAGGATGAAGGGAATGTTGTTCTTAGTTCTGGTGGCGAAAAATTTGGCGTAATGCATGTAGAGGAAATTTATGGATATAATAAAGAGGATATTGCAGATAAGGTGTACGGTACTAATGACGTCAATCATCCCGGTGTAAATAGATTATTTAAAATGAAAGAATTTCTAGTTGGCGGAGAACTCCAAGTATTTCATTTGAAAAAAAATGATGAAACACAAAAATTTAGAATGCTTCCATCTCAAACACGTTCTGAAATTATTAAACGAAGATGGAAAACTGTCGTAGGATTTCAAACCAGAAATGTACCGCACGTTGCTCATGAAATGCTTCAAAAAGCCGCTCTCAATATTTACGATGGATTGTTTGTTAATCCTCTAATAGGCAAGAAAAAGATAGGAGATTTCACTGACAGTCTAATAATTAATGCCTATGAATCATTAATTATGAATTATTTTCCAAAAAATCGGGTATTGTTTTCAACCACCCATACATCAATGAGATATGCAGGTCCACGCGAAGCTATACATCACGCAATTATGCGGAAAAATTTTGGATGTACTCATTTCATTGTAGGTCGAGATCATGCTGGCGTAGGTAATTATTATCCCCCATTTGCAGCCCAGGAAATATTTAATGAATATCCTGATTTAGATATCAGACCTGTTATCTTTCCCTCCTTCTATTACTGTAAAAAATGTATGTCGTATGCTAATGAAAAAACATGCCCTCATGGAGTAGAATCAAAAGAAGAACTAAGCGGAACGATGATTCGAAAAATGGTAAATTCAGGTAAAACACCAGAAAAACATTTAATGCGCCCAGAAATATCAGATTTGATTCTTAAATCAGAAGAACCATTTGTAGTTGAATAAATAATCTTGATAGGAACACTGAAATTTGGACTATTATTTGCAGTAGTATTTTTGATAATTTATCCTATGGTGTCAATTAATGGACAAAACAATTTTCATGACATAATCAAAACAAGGAATTCTGAAAGATTTATTGGTGATTCAGATGCATCCAATGCTTATAGAAGACAACCATTAGTTTACTATTTCTCAAAATCTATACCAACCAATTGGCAATTGACCATTCAAAATAATTTATCTTATACAGATTCAGAAAATGCCAAAACTGTAGTAAAAATTCAAGAACCTGCTCCAAGCGAAAAATTCATAGAATTAGCCATGTTTAGTGAAAAAACTGGAAAATTCTGGGTCGCCGTAAATACAAATGAAACAGGCTATATTAGAGTGTATGAACGAGATGAAGATGGCTGGTCTAGAGACCAGCCGATTTTTGTGGCCCATGCAAATAATCAGGGTTTAACTATAACTAATGGTAAGAGAATCATAATTGACAAGCTGTCAGTAAATGATTTTACTGTTGGATCAGTATCAATATATGGTAAAGAGGAATTAAATGACGCAAATAATTCAAACGGGGGTACAATCTCATTTGATATTCTTTTTGGTAATCCTGCCGAATCTCCATTATACTATCTGCCATTAATAACGATCATCGTTATTGGATCAATTGTGCTGGTTCTAATAATTAGAAAAAAACGAGATTAGGAATTTTTTTTATAATATTTGCATATTTTTGTCAGGTGACAAATTTTGCACTTTGGGTTTTTCGGCAAACATATATTTTGACCATAAGTAACAAAAGTTTCATTTATTCTAGTCCAATGCTTTCTTTCTACAGATTTTTGTAAGACCATTTCAGTTTCTTCAGGTTTTTTGGTATTTACTATTCCAATTCTGTTCGAAATTCTATGAACATGAATATCTACTGGAATTGCAGGTTTCTTAAATCCGTACACAAGAACACAATTCGCAGTCTTTCTCCCAACTCCAGGCAATGTAAGGAGATCATCTAAATTAGATGGAACCTTACCATTGTAATTTTCAATTAGTTTTTGTGATACTTCTTTTATTCTAGCTGCCTTGACATTGTAGAAGCCTATTTTCTGGATCACTTTCTTTAAATCTTTCAAATTTGCCTTGGATAACTCATCTGGGTTCTTAAACTCAGAAAAGAGGGACTTGATTACTTTGGTTGTGATCTCGTCCCTTGTGCGTGCCGACAATATAGTTCCTATTAATATTTTGAAGGGATCGCCTTCTTCTTGAATTTGCAAGTTCTTTAAGGCAGTAGGTCTAACAAGATTATTATTTCGAAGAGCCTTTTGCATTAATCCAATTAGCTTATTGAATTTTACAGCCATATTCCTAAAATGTTGATTCTTATTCTCATCATGAATAACGTTACAAAAAATTTTTTGAATAGAAACGACTATTCATGTTTTTCCTTTATTCTAGCTCTACCAGTTTTCCTTGGAGCAATATTTCCTACCTTTCTACCAGGTGGTGTTGTCCTACCCACTGATGATTGGCGACCTACATGTTGATGTCTTCCTCCACCATGTGGATGATAAACTGCAGCTTGTGCTATTCCTCTTACTGTGGGATAGAGCTTGCCGTGCGCAATCATGTATTTAGCTCTATTTCCTGCCTTCAGAAATGGTTTTTCCTTTCTTCCTGCACCAGCAACTACTCCTAACATCGCCCTGCACTTTGGATTCAATGTTGTAAATTTCCCTGATGGTAATTTTATCGAAACACCCAGGGACGTATGAGAAAATACTAGGGCAGATGAACCAGCTGACTTTACAAGCTTTCCACCATCGCCAATGTTCCTCTCCAGATTACAAATAATGGTACCGTCTGGAATTGATTCCAATGCTAAAATATTATTTGGTTTAAGATCCACATTATTTCCAATTTGGATTTTTTCTCCAACTTCCATTCCATCAGGAGCAGGCAAATAGCTAAATCCTTTATCAAATTGTATTTTAGCTAAAGGTGCATTTCTTCCCCGTTCATGAACAATGTCAACTATGGAACCAACTTCTTGTTCAGATGATTGTAGATTCGGATATTTAGCAGGTACAATTTTTCCTCTTTTAATGGACTGAAATTGTTTTCCTCCTTTTCCCCTTCTACGTACTAAAGTTCTTTTGCCCAATACAGTCCAATCAAACTAACGAACTTCGTGATTTTAATCTTTTGGTAGATTGAAAATTGTCATTTGTTATAATAGTAGAATCCTAAAGTCATTTTTTTATCATGAGAACTAGGATTAATAGAGTAAATCTTTTTTTACAAAATGTAGATAATGATAGAAAATATACTATTTTTTATCTGATGTTTGGATTGCTAAGATTTGTCAAGAGTAATCCTCGACAAAGGTATAAACATAGGTACGATAGTATGTGATATCGTGAGTCAAAACACTCTCTCACTGAAGGTTCTCGAAGCATACACTCGAGACGTAGGTCGTGGAGTGGCTAGAATCGATTATGATTCGATGGACTCGTTAACTGCATCTACAGGCGATGTTATAGAAATACGAGGAAAAAGAAGAACTGTCGCAAAATGTCTACCACTTTATCCTTCTGATGAGGGGAAAGGCATAGTTAGAGTAGATGGTCTAGTGCGAAATAATGCAGGTGTCGCCATTGGAGACACAGTAATTGTAAAAAAGATAAAAGCCGTTCCTGCAGAGAAAGTAATTGTTGCACCTCTGGAGGCTATTCCACCCATTGATGAACGTTACCTTGCTGATGCACTTGAAAGCGTACCATTAATCAAAGGTGATAATGTCATGGTTCCTTATTTTGGCGGCAGACTTACTTTTCAAGTAATTGGAGTAACGCCAGCATCAGACGCAGTATTGGTCACTCAAAAAACTATTTTTCATATCGCAGAAAAAGGTGAAACCCTTAGAGGGGTTCCTCAAGTAACTTATGAAGACATTGGCGGACTAAAAGAAGAGATCCAAAAAGTAAGAGAAATGATAGAGCTACCATTAAGACATCCTGAAATATTCGAAAAATTAGGTATTGAAGCCCCAAAAGGTGTATTATTATATGGGCCTCCTGGAACAGGGAAAACCCTTCTTGCAAAGGCAGTTGCGAATGAAAGTAATGCTCATTTTATTAGTATCTCTGGACCAGAAATTATGAGTAAATTTTATGGAGAATCTGAAGCTCGATTAAGAGAAATTTTCAAGGAAGCAAAAGAAAAGGCGCCTTCAATTATATTTATTGACGAAATAGATTCAATTGCTCCCAAAAGAGAGGAAGTTACTGGTGAAGTAGAAAGACGAGTCGTCTCTCAATTATTATCACTCATGGACGGTCTTGAGGCAAGAGGAAAGGTTATTGTAATTGCCGCAACAAATCGTCCAAATGCAATAGATCCAGCTCTTAGAAGACCAGGAAGGTTCGACAGAGAGATTGAGATAAAAGTTCCTGATAAACGTGGAAGATTGGAAATATTGCAGATTCATACACGAAATATGCCATTAGATTCTGATGTGGAACAAGATAGGATTGCTGCTGTCACACATGGTTTTGTTGGAGCTGATCTTGAATATCTTTGTAAAGAAGCCGCGATGAAGTGTCTGAGAAGATTACTACCTGAATTGAATTTGGAAGATGAGAAACTATCTCCTGACGTCTTAAACAAGCTCATAGTTACTAAAGGAGACTTTGAAAATGCTGTAAAAGAAGTTACGCCTTCTGCGATGAGGGAAGTATATTTGGAGTCACCTGATGTTCCGTGGTCTGCCATAGGCGGATTAGAGCAAATTAAACGTGAATTACAAGAAGCTGTAGAATGGCCATTGAGATTTCCAGAACTCTATACTAAACTAGGGCACGCTATGCCAAAGGGTCTCTTATTGCACGGTTTATCAGGAACAGGTAAAACACTTTTAGCCAAAGCAGTCGCCACCGAGTCTGAAGCAAATTTCATTAGCGTAAGGGGACCTGAATTGTTAAGCAAATGGGTAGGCGAATCAGAACGCGGTATTAGAGAGATTTTCAGAAGAGCTAGACAAGCAGCTCCATGTGTCGTATTTTTTGACGAAATAGATTCAATTGCTCCAGTTAGAGGCATGGGTGGAGATAGTATGGTTACAGAAAGAGTAGTATCACAATTGCTTACAGAATTAGATGGTATCCAATCCCTTTCAGGAGTAGTGGTTCTGGCTGCAACAAACAGGGCTGATATTATTGATACTGCATTGTTACGACCTGGCAGATTTGATAAGATCTTGTTAGTTCCATTACCAGATAAAGCAGCAAGACAAAAAATTTTGGAAATTCACAGTATTGATAAGCCACTTGGAGCAGATGTTAACTTGGCCAGAATTGCTGAAATGACGGATGGTTTCAGTGGTGCTGACACTAGCTCAGTAGTAAATACTGCTGTATCATTGGTTCTACATGAATATCTGGCCAAATATCCTACACCTGAAGAAGCGGCAAGACATGCATCAGAAGCACACGTAATGATGAGGCATATTGAAGAAGGTGTGAAAAAGATTAAGGCTCAAAGAGAAGGCAAACCAGGAGAGAAGGTTTCGGTTCAATACTACAGATAATCACCAGGTTCTTTTCTCCTCCGGATTTAGATATAACTATGAAACTAACAAACAAACAAACTAGTCATGTCTGTATAGTTTTTCCCTAATGATTTCATATGCTTTAGCAGCATCATTCATACCTAAAATCAAAATTATCTCATTTTGTGAGAAAAAAGCATTGTACAATGGAATGCCATTATTGTATAGTATAGAAAAAACAATTGATAGTACTTCGTATGTATTTTCTTTATCTGATTGAACAGTAATTGTGATTTTAGAAAGCCCTTCCTTTATTTCTCCTGCAGCACCTTTATGAGAAGATTTAAACACGCTTCGAATCTCATCAATATCTTCAGCAAATAAACGAATTTGCTTATTAGTCCTAAACATATCGTATCTGCTTCCCAATTCAAATATTTCGTCCAAAATTTGATAAACATCATCGGCTTCTTGAAAGTCAATGTCTAGAATGCTCCCTGTTAGAGTCATTCTGATTCCATCGAAAACTGGATGATATTGGTATTCGATTTCATCCAAAGAATCCGCAAATCTTTTTATCGCTACCACTAGAGTATTAATATTAACTTCAGACCTGGTTAGCTTTTCAACTTCTGGCTTAATCTTTTGTGCTAATGCCGTATAATTTGCTATTCCTGTGCTTAGGGCTTGAAAAAATAATGTGTTAGAACCAATAATCTGTTTTACCGCATTAGGGACAGAAAAAGATTGAGAATACATATATTTTTTATATGTTCCAAAAGTAATAAACCTTTCTTCTATATGTAAAATGCTACTGAATGTCCGAAGAATTACAAAATGTTATAATTCATGATTAGGCTTCTTTGGTACGCGATGAAATTCACCCAAATTGTTCTAATAGAATTGACAATGAGACTTTTTAATTGAATCAAGATGTTGTTAATATTGACTAAGCGTGAATTTACTATCGATATCGGAAGGGAAAAAATTCAGGAGTTGGGATATCTCCACAAAAATGTTGCAGTTAAATATCTTATGAAAAAGCGAAGGTCGTTGTTGATGACAAAAAATCTTGAAAAAATAGAAACTCTTTTTGCTGATCTTCCTAGGAAAATAAGCATAATTGGTAAAAATATAACCCATAATTATGAAGTAAATTGGGAGAGACAAGGAGTAACTGAATTTGAAGGATCGAGATTTGTATTTACTCTTAAGCAGTTGGAGAATTAAACAGAATATAAAATAATCAAATTTATTCTCTCTACTAACTTTTAACATCATGGAAATAAAATGCAATAATTCATTTTAACATCACTCATTTAGAATAATCAAATTTTTTAGAAGAGTATTTATAATATAAAAAGTAAACCATGTATCTACATAATTATAAATTTTGAATTTGGTGGAAATACTTGAAATATCCTTTAAGAAATATTGTTTTAGAAAAAATAAAGGAATTAGGAAATTTATCTGATAATGAGTTATTGAGTAATCTCGAAAAAGATGGAGTACAAATAACAGCAGCCGATTTAAACAAAACGTTACTCGATTTAGAGATATTTGGACTAGTAAGGGTTAGCTGGATAACAAAAGACAGAAGACGAATAGAACTAGTCACATGATGTATTTTTTGTTATATGCAACTTGATCCACTAATAATTTTGTCAAGCGCAGATTGAAAAATGAGCTCTCCGCTATACGATTCTCATATTCATCTCACAGATTCTGAATATGACAATTTTTTATCATCAATTCTGATAACCTTGAAAGAAATGCATATGAAAGCATGTTCGGTTACAGTAAACATTTCGACTTCATTAAAAGCAATAAAACTTTTTGAGGAAAATGATATCCATAGTTTTGTCTATAATTTTATTGGAATCCATCCGCAATTTGTAGGCGAAAATATTTCAAGGTTTGAAGAAATCGTTACCTCAAATCTAGATAATATTAATGGGATTGGTGAAATTGGATTAGATCCAACCTACTACGATCAAAAGGAAAATACAAAAATGTCACAAATTCAAGTCTTTAATAAAATGTTAACAATTGCAGAAACATATGATAAGCCCATTTCAATACATTCTAGAAATTCACTAGACGAAATTCTGAGTGTTTTGTCTACATATAATCTGAAAAAAGCCTGTCTTCACTGGTTCGATGGAAGTCCAGAGCAATTAGAAAAATCTCTTGATTTGGGTTTGTACATCTCCTATGGCCCATCAATAGTATATTCTAAGAAAAAACAAGGTTTGTTAAAGTTAACAAGTGAAAAAAGATTACTGGTTGAAACTGACGGACCAGTAAGATATCCATCATGTTTTAAGAATGTCATCACACTACCAACGTCGACTCTTATGAGCGTTGTAAGAAGCATATCAGAAATTCTTTGCTTATCTCCCAAGAACGCGATAGATATACTTGAAAAAAATTCCATGTTATTCTTTGACTAGTATCTAAATATGGTATCTTCAATAAGGAAAGTATAAAATAGCCTACATGAATAGTGTTTGATATTGAATAGAGTTAAAAAACTTTCAAATGAACTCTTAAACAAATATCCCAATAAATTCAACGTTGATTTTCAACAAAATAAGAAATTAATAGATGAGATTGCTAAAGTTAGATCAAAAGAATTAAGAAATCAAATAGCCGGGTATATTGCCTCATATATCAACAAACAAGCAAAAGAACAAAATAAGAAAATCGAAGAAGATGTTGACCAAACATGATAATTAGTTAACTAGTAGGAAATTGATTACGTTAAAACTATTAGGTTCCATTAAGAAATATTGTGGTAAAGAAAATATTATAATTCATGAAAATGAAATTATGTTATCAAAAATATTTTCGGTGCTTAATCAAAACATCAATAGCTCTAATTATATTGATAAAGAAAACCTTTTGATTTTGATTAATGGAGTAGATTTGTCGATATCTGGTACTGATCAAAAAATCAAATCTGGTGATATTGTGACTATTGCTAATCTGATTCATGGCGGCTAAGCCAAATTAGTCTTCAATAATACCTAACTTGATATGAAAGAAAAGATCGAAAGCATTAGTAACCTCCCATTATATAGAATTGATTCAATTTTTGTAACAATTATTTGTATCGAGTGCATTGGTGTATCTGATATAGGAATAACTATTGCAACATTTAGAAAATTATTCCCAGATGTTTTGATTCAGGGTATTAATCCGAGTTTTATATATGGCAAAAAACATATCTTTGAAGTAATAAAGATTATTTTAGAATCTAATAGGAGAAAAATCAAGATTATGAAAAGGTTGGAAATGGAATTGCTATTGAGATTAGTTTGTTGTAATCAAGTCGACAAAGCAATTGATATTGGTGGGATAAAAAAAAATGGGTCTGCATGTTTCGTTTTACTTTCTGAAGAGAAAAGACCCATTGTTGACTCAATAAAATATATTCGTAAAATGTTTGTCAAACAAAATAACTCTCTTTTAAGGGTAACAAAAGAAAAAATGAACAATATGTGTGAAAGACTGGAGTTTCCATGTAACGAATTTAATAGAAAGGAATTTTTAAGAATTCTAACGGAAAAAGCCACGCTTGTTTCATTGTAGGGTAACTTATAATATTATGAATCATACTTTGTTATATAATAAAAAAATAATTGAACTTCGTTTGCATGATAAGAGATAATGTAATATGAAATCTTTACAGAAAATTGTCATTTGGGTGCTTGCACGCTAGTTTTAATCTAGAAAACTCTTTTATTATTATGAAAGGTAAAATTATTTTACCTTTGGTTACTATTGTGACAATAACATTGGCTCTAATAAGCAGTTCATATAGTGTAGCATGGGCTGATTCAGATAAAGATTTTTGTTATGACCAAGTTGGTGATGACCATTTCTGCTTTACTACTAAACAAAAGTGTAAGCATCAACAAAAACATGATGAAATAGCAGAAAGTCCCTGCTATAACGAAGATCGATAAAGATGAATGATCTATGTGTCTAAATTAATGGAATTATTGCATCGAAAATCAGTAAACCAGTTGAAGTCTCATATTCTCTATCAGTAAAGACAGCAGTCTATCGTTAACATTTTGAATCTCAACTAGAGCTATGTATAATCTCGTTTTGTTCTAGTTTATTGTACCAATATGTTAAAATAGTAAATTTATCACATCGTTATATATGAAATACAGAAGTAGAACAGAAATAGTGTCAATGATCCTAGAAGCGGCAAATGGCAGTGCAACAAAAACAAGAATTATGTACAAAGCCTTTCTTAGCTACGCTCAATTAAGAGAATATCTTTCTGTACTTATTGAAAATAATTTACTGGAATATTTAGAAGGATCACAAACCTACAAAACGACCGAAAAAGGATTGAACCTCTTAAAGATGCATAACGAGATCGGAGAGCTTCTACAATCCCCGATGAGAGAGTCAAGAATACAATAAAATAAAAAATAAACCCGTCCCTGATGATGGGATATAATATAACTTTTCGATGTTACTTATTTCTTAATAATATAATTGGATAACTATTTTTTTGGGATTAAGACTATTAATTCTATAAACACACATAATTACCAGAACGTTGTCATTAGTGCTTGCATGTCAATCAATACTCAAAGAATTAACGAGCTTGAAGAGAGGATAAAAGATTTTCTCATTAAGGATCCAAATAGAACTCAGCAAATAATAGACAATGTTGCAGATCGGGGTAAATCTGCTCTGGTTAAGCAAAATGCAGACTTGATTACTGCTGTTGAATGTTTAGTAGTAACCAGATTGTTACGAGATCTAAGTGTTAGTGACTGAATTCAATAATCTATACTGGGTATCTCTAATTTATTTTAAATATTATATCCAAATTAAGAAATAAGAATAAAAATAATCAGATGATTGCTACCATTCCAAGGATCCTAGACGATAGTAACATATAACTTGCTTGACTGTCTCTTTTTCAGGATTTACCCTTATTATGACAGGTACGACAGACTTGTAGAGTGGTTTAGTTTCCTTTGTGGTTACTAGTGTAGCTAAGCCATGCTTGCTTCAACGATACATTACATTGAAGACGCCAAGAAAGATAACCGACAACATTTGGTGGAATCGCCATTATTTGTTATTAGTTAAAAATATGCGCATTATATCAAATACCATTGATGGTTTCTCAGAAAACGGTGTGTGACCTGTATTTTCTACGATTTGAAGTTGGCTATGTTTGAGTACCTTATTAAACCGTTTAGAATGTGCAACTGGTATTAACTTATCAGCAGCACCACATATGATCAGAGCCGGTATATTCTCAATCCTTTGTAATTCTGATGATTCAATATACTTTTTTGTACTATTTTCGAAAGCTGATTTAAATGCATATTTCGCCCCTGCCAAGTTAATTCTTTTAATAAAGGCGTTAACGAGCGTAGGATTGAGTAACGCTGGATTTCCAAGCATCTGTTCGAATACATTTTTAACATTTTCAAACGATGGATTTAATGCAGCATTAAGGTATTGTTCAAGTAGGGGTGTTGGCTCCTTAAGCAATCCAGAAGAGTCTATGAGAACAAGTTTTTCTATCAGATCTTGACCTTCTATGGCTACTTTTGCGGCTATATATCCTCCAAGTGAATGACCTACTATTATTGTTTTGCAACTATCATCATCGCTATCATCATCATTTCTCCAAATTTGCTTACAATCAATGAAGTCTCTAATGAATTTGCTAAAATACTCTATTGTGTAGTCTAGTGTTACGGGTTTATCACTACCACCAAAACCTATGAGGTCAACGGCTACTATTGGATGGAAATATCTGGATAAAGCATCAGGGATATCCAACCATCTATCCGATGATGATCCGAGACCATGGATAAATAAAATATTTTTCTTTTTCGAACTATTGCGTTTTTCAGATTTCAGATACCTTATCTCGAAATCATTTAGCATTACTTTATTCTCCTTCACTTCTTCCTCCTCCCTTCTTTTGGAATATGATCAAATCCCTCTTTGTGTCAAGCATTAGCCACTAAGCTTAAAGCTAGGCGCCGACTGTTCTGTCATCCTTTTTTCCTCTAGTCTCCCTAATTGCCAAGTCTATATATTGTCTAACTTCGTTATCATCTAACATTGAAGATTCTACTGCTGTTTCTTTTTCCATAGCATCTGCGTGTTGGTGGATATGTTTTACAATCTTTCGCATAGTCTCTACGTTGTCTTGTGCTTTACCTAAAGTACCTAGCAGAGCATACTCCTTTGCATATTTTCTGGCTAAATGACGCAATTCTGCATCTTGGGCCACTGACATCGCGACGGAGTATATTCCTATGCTAAAGAGAAAAGAAGCAAGTACAAGAAAGGCACGTGCGATTGCTCCAAAGGGTGGATAAGAATTGTTGGTTATCCAGTTATTGGTCGTTGGAGAAATTAAAATGGTTGAGAATGCTGCTATAATCAAATAGTTAATGATCTTATTACGAGAAGAGGTAGTTTGCCGTCCAAGATTTTTTGCTACTAAAATATATGCATAAGCTATTACAAAATCAGCTAAAACCCATCCTGCGGTACCTATTACCCTAAAGATAAGGAACCTGGGGTCCATATATACAAATTCACTTGCAGTTGACTTTATTAATTGAGGAGCAAATATCCCAAATAAAAAAAGGAAAGGTGGTAAAATTATAATTGTCCAAAATATTGCTCTTCCTATCCTATCCTTAAAATAACGAAGGAAAAATGCAACAGCAACTGTTTCTGCGATAGCAATAGCAGTAACTTGAGGGACAAGAAACACATAGAGATGAATGATATTTTCTATTTTAGATAAGTGTCTGCTTGCCATAGAATTGCTAGAGTGGAAATCTGGATCTATGGAGGGTGGTCTTGAAAAGACTAATACCTTTGTATTAATTGCAGTAGTTTCTATCATGCTGATGCAAAGGAGCATCGATGATACAGCAAATGCCAATATCATGATATTGTGTCGTCTGTTGACACTCGACTTGAACCATGA
>Ga0209878_1000011_pt1 | contig 20962 bp, 23 predicted proteins | sample GWRWN1_40_50_FD_187235 | JGI IMG/M metagenome (GOLD analysis project Ga0209878, IMG submission 187235) | Riverbed sediment microbial communities from areas with no vegetation in Columbia River, Washington, USA - GW-RW N1_40_50 (SPAdes)... | ecosystem: Environmental > Aquatic > Freshwater > River...
GGTGTCCTGCCCGCGTTCCCCCTGCCGGTCCTCGCGGGCCTGCTCGCGACGGCGGGAGTCCTCCACATCGCTCTCCTCCGCGACCTGCAGGGGGCACGCGACTGGGCGCTCGCACTCCTCGTCGGGGGAGTCGGCTTCGAGCTCAATCTTTTGTGGGCGCTCGCAGCCGGCCTGGCCGCCTGGTGGATCCCGTACGGCTTCGGCCGGCTGCAAGCACGGCTCGCCGAGGCAACTCCCTAAGAGCTCTAGACCTCGGCGGTCTCCTTCTTCTCCTCCTTGAGGCGGCGGACGAGGTCGGCCACGTCGGCCACCTCCTGCTCGAGATCCTTCTGGTACTCCTCGAGATGGCGGAGCCATTCCTCACGATCGGGCACACGGCGACGGCCGAAGCCAGGTCCACAGCCGTGTCGGTATCCATGGCGGCGATGCATGTTCACCTCCCTTCGCCCTGCTCGTAACGCTCGAGAAAGCCGGAGAGGACCCCTTGCGCCTCGCGTAGGGCTTCCGCCCAACGGTCCAGCAGGCGGCGGCCCGAGTCGGTGAGCTCGTAGGTGCGTTTCGCCGGGCCGGGAAGATCGGCGCTCCACTCGGAGGCGACGATGCCCTCCTCCTCGAGCGCCCGTAGAACGCGGTAGAGGTTGCCCACATCCACATGGCTCTCCGAGCCTGCGATCTCCGGGAGGCGCTCGATCAGCTCGTAGCCGTGCATCCGGCGCTCGCGGAGGAGCAAGAGGAGAGACGGCTCGACGAACCTCTCGACACGGGCCCGTACCGCCCAGTGGCCGGGGCGGACGAAGGCACGGGTGCGGCCTCGATGACCATGGCGGCCCCTCACGGGCATCTATAAGTCAAATACATATGTAAGAGACTAGCAGCCGTGCGGAAACGGCACTACTTGTCGAAGACGACGAGCAGGACGATCCGCTCGTAGTCCTCGAAGCGGTGCGCCGCGCGGGCGGCGACGAAGGCTGCGGCACCCTCCTCGAGTGGATGCTTCTCTCCTTCAACGTCGAGCATCCCCCTGCCCTCGAGCACAAAGTAGAGCTCGTCCCACTCGTGCGGTTGCTGCGTGTCGGGCTCTGGCCCTGCGAGGACGTACACGCCTCCCTGCAGGCGGTCGGTCTCGTACACCACCTCGTAGCCGCCTGGGCCGAGCCGCTCCGCGACAGCGCCGAAGTCGAAGCCCGAAAACGGTCCGTCCGTCATCCCCTCCGGAGGGTAGACGCAGCGGCCGGCGCTGGCGCGTGACGCTGCCAACGCCAGCGGGTGCGAATGCTGGCCGCGAGCTCGACCGCGGCCACGATCGCGAGCGTCTCCAGCCCCAGCCAGTACCAGGAATAGAGGGTCGGGTCGAGCAGGACACGCACGGCGACGATCCCCAGGGGGACGGCCCAAAGGGCGCGCTCCGTGCGCCGCAGGGCGAGCGCGACCGCGCAGCCGACGATGAGGGCGACCGCTCCCTGGAGCAGACGCAACCCCCAAGGGAAATCGCTTCCGGCCGGGACGAGCAAGCGCACGAGCGTCCAACTTTCGACCTTCCAGCGGTAGTCGAACATGCGGAAGCTGCCCGCGAGCACGAACGGGAGGTAGAGGGCGCCGATCACGGCCACCTGCGCGGCGAGGCCCCCCAGAGCACGCCGAAAAACCGGTGCGAGCAGCAAGACCGGCGCGCCGAGAACTCCCCACACCTCCAGCCCCGCGGAGAGCCCCAGCAAGGATCCGCTCCGGAGCGTCCGCCCCTCGCGGGCGTCGAGGGCGGCCAGCACCCACATGAGGGGGACGGCCACCTGGGCTGGATGCCCATAGCTGTAGGCCTCGGCGGTCACTCCGAGCGCGACGGCCGCCAAGCCGGCGAGCGCCTGGAAGGCGGCGCGGTGGGGACGGCCCCGCAGGAGCCGTCCGACGACGAAGACGATGAGCGCGGCGAGCGCGATCTCGAGGGCGTAGGCCAAGAAGCCGAGCCCGCCGATGCGGTCGCACACGCCCACAAGGAGGAGCTGAAGCGGCCCAACCTGCAGCGAGGGGTCGGCGAAGGTGTCGGCCCACCGCGACGAGAACAGCGTGCGAGCGGCGTGCGCGAAATACGGCAAGTCGGCCGGGTCGCGCGTCCCGAACGCCGCCACGAGCGCGGAGGCCGCGAGCGGGAGGAGCCAGGCGAGGAGCCCGAGGCGCTTGCGCATGTCCCTACTGGATCAGCGTCAGCAGTTTGAACATGGGCATGTACATCGAGATGATGATCACGCCCACGACCATCCCGACTCCGATCATCATCAGCGGCTCGATGACGGAGGTGAGCGTGGCGATGGAGCTGTCGACCTCGTCCTCGTAGAAGTCGGCGATCTTCGCCAGCATCTTCTCCAGCTCGCCGGTCTCCTCTCCGACGCGGACCATCTGGGAGACCATCGGCGGGAAGATCTTCTCGTCCTCGAGGGGGATCGCGATGGGAACGCCTTGGTGCACGCGCTCGCGCACCACCGCGGTCGCGTCCTCGATCAGGCTGTTCCCGGCGGTCGAACCGGTGATCTCCAGCGAGCGGATGATGTCCACACCAGCGGCGACGAGCGTCGAGAGCGTGCGCGAGAACCGCGCCATTCCGACCTTGACCACGATGGCGCCCACGCCGAAGGGAATCCGCATACGGAACCCGTCCCAGACGCGGCGTCCGCGATCGGTCTTCTTCAACCTGAAGAAGCCGTAGATCGTGAGCCCCATGAGCGGGAAGACGATGAAGTAGTACGTCCGGAGGACGTTCGACATCTTCACCACGATCTGGGTCAGCATCGGGAGGTCACCGCCCAGCTCGGCAAAGATGTCCACGAAGATCGGGACGAGGAACATGAGCATGCCGACCAGCACGAGCGTGGCGAAGCCCATGACCATCAGCGGGTACATCATCGCCCCCTTCACGCGGCGCTTGATCCGCGTCTCCTTCTCGATCTGAAAGGCGACGCGGTCCAGCACGACGTCGAGGATTCCCGCAGCCTCGCCCGCCTCGACCATCGAGATGAAGAGGCGCGAGAAGATGCGCGGGTGGCGTGCCATGGCTTCTGAGAGGAGAAGGCCGCCTTCGACGTCGGCGCGAAGCTCGGTGATCACCTTGGCGAGCTTCTTGTCCTCGGTCTGCTCCTCGAGGATGACGAGCGCGGTGACGACGTTCAGCCCCGCCTCGATCATGGTCGCGAACTGGCGGGAGAAGACCTGGAGCGACTTCGGCTTGACTTTCTTGATCGCCAGGCCGAGACCCTGGGACGCCGCGGCTCGCTCATCGAGCGAAAGCGCGACGAGCCCGCGCTGACGCAGTGCCTCGCGGGCCGCGCCCGCGTCGGGCGCGTTCACCTCCCCGTCGAGCTCGAGGCCCGACGCGTTGATGGCCGTGTATGCGTAGGACGCCATTCCCAGCGATGGAATCGGCATCCCTCCTCCCTGCCTTGAGAGGAAAGCCGGCCGTGCCGATGACAGTTGCGGTGTTGCGGCTCAAAACCATCCTCGACGCGCGTGCTCGCCATGAGCACGGCTTCGGCATGATCGAGCTTCTCGCCTCGATGACAGTGATGCTCATCGGCATCTTCGCGGTCTTTGCTGTCTTCCAGGCCGGAATCGTGCAGATCCGGCGCGCGAGCACGATCACGACCGCCGCAGCCGTCGCCGACGCCGAGATGGAGAAGTTCAGGGCGGTCCGGTACGACTCCATCGGCCTGGCCAACTCGGACGTCGCCGCGGCCGACTCGACCTACACGAGCGAAAGCGTCTACAAGGCCGACACCGCGCCCGCCACTACGCTGGCCAGCGCGATGACCGTATCGCAGCTCACCATTTCGGTCGCATCTGCTAGCGGCTTTCCCTCAGCGGCGCCCTACATCGTCATGATCGACAGCGAGCTCATCCTGGTAAGCGGCGGCGCGGGGACGACGACCTGGGCGGTCCGCGACGTAGTCGAGCGCGGCTACCTCGGGACGACCGCCACGGCCCACTCGGCCGGGGCGAACGTCGTCCAGATCCAGCGCGTGAACGTGACGAAATGTGGAACGGCGCCGTGCACGAACTCCGTCCCGACGAAGACCACGACCGGGGCCGATGGTCGCTCGTACCGCGTCGACACGTACGTCACCTGGAAGCAGATCTCCAGCTCGGCGTCGACCACCGGACGGCTGGTCAAGCTCGTAACCGTGATCGTGCGCGACAACGCAGCGCCCTACAAGCGCTGGGCTCGCCTAACGTCCGCGTTCGACGAATCCACGGGCGTCTAGCCCGCTCCCGGGCGGCAGGGCTCAGCCGGCTGAGGGATCAACTCGCGACGCTGACGATCTTGATCGCGTAGCGAGTGCCGTCGTCCGCGGCGAGGACGAGCGTCTCGCCGACGTTGATCGTGATCGTGTCGTCCCCGTTCGAGAACGAGCCCGAGACGAGGCCGATGACGGCCGCGGTGTCGGTCACCGACACGAGCTTGAACGTCGGATCGCTGGCGGGGAAGGGATCGTTGACACGGACGTCCTCCGAGCTCCCGTTCACCTCGATCGTCGCGCGCGCGGCCGGCTGGGCGGAGCTGGAGGGGCTCTCGCGCACGAACGGGTCGCGGCCGGAGAAACGGCTGAAGGAGAGGAGCTGTCCGTCGAGCAGATCGGGCTGTAAGTCGCTGTCCGGGAGGACGCCGCCCTGATCTGAGCCGGTGCCCGGAAGGGTCGGCGTCCCGGAGGGCACAGAGGTCGTCGGGATGGCCGGGACCGCCGACGTGGGCGGCGGAGGCGATCCGCCCTGCAGAGCCTTGAACATCTTCGGCCCCTGCCAGGCGAGCAGCGCGATGAAGGGCACGATCAGGATGATGAGAAGCTTCTTCTGCTTCGCATCCTTCTGAGCGCGGAGTGCGGCCTCAGACGGTTGTCTGGCCATCTAGGGAAGTCCTCCGGCGGCCGAAGAGCCAGGCGGCGCGGTGGTCGTTCCCGTCGTAGTGGGCACCGGGACGGGCACCGGGGCCGTCGAGTGCGCGTTGGGGTCGTACACGTACGCGGAGACGACCAGGAGAGCCTCGATCTGCGGGAGGTCCGCCTCGTGCAGGTCGAGTGTGTCGAGAGTGAAGAAGCGGCCGGAGGCGGAAAGCTTCCCCTCGTCGACCGAGACGAGGTTCCGCATCCGGAACAAGAAGTCGGTCAGGTCGTAGTAGTTGCCCTCGAAGGTGAGGCTGATCGGGATGACGCGGTAGCCCTCCTGGACCACCGTGCTCTGGGGTGCGATCGCCTTGAACCTGACGCCTGCGGCTGCTGCGGTCGAGTTCAGCTCCAGGATGATCCCGGGCATGTCGTCGCGGTCGGGCATCGCCTTGGCCAATTCGAAGAGATCGGCGACCTTGAGCTTCGAGTCGGCTTCCTTTGGACGGGCGGCCAGCTTCGCGGCGCTGATGTCCGTCTCCAGCTTCGCGATCTGGTCGCCCAGGCGTCCAGCCTCCGCGCGCTTCGGCCGGATGAGGACGAAGTAGGCGACGAGCGTGACGATCAGGAGCGCACCCGCGAAGACCGGCCAGAGCGGCATTTGCTTCTTCACGATCCGAGCCTCAGCGTCGCGGTGATGGTGAAGACGACGCGCGTCGGGTCGTTCGGCGACTCGCCGGCCTCTTTCAATCGGACGGCCACCAGTTGGCGGATCACCGAAAGGCGGGCCATGAACTCGGCGACGCTGGGCTGGTTCGCTGTCGTCCCGATGATGGTGAGATTCGTGGCGAGCGTCCCGTCGGCGGACGCCGTCGTCGCGGCAGCGGGAGAGCTCCCCTGAATCTGCGACACGCTGACCTCGTCGGGAATAACCAGGGCGATCTCACGAAGCAGGCGGTCCCACGCGAGACGCTTTCCGAGAGCTGAAGCGAGGGCGTTCGTCCGACCGACCCGCTCATTCGCGAGCGCGGCCGACTTGTCGTCGAGGGACGGCTCCTGTGCGGTCGTCTGGTAGGCGGCGAGCTCGGCGCGGAGATCCTCTGCCTCGCCCCTCTTCGCCGTCACCTCGGTGCCGGCCATGAGGTAGAGGGCCGCGAGCGCCGCGAAGACAAGCACGCCGGCGAGCGCGACGAGCACTTGGGGAAGCGGGCTGGAAGCGCCCTCCTTGACCGCGCGAGTTTCCTCGCGGGGGAGCAGGTTGAAGGCCCGCATGAGCGGGATGTCGGCCGGCGGGGGCGCCTCGTGCTCCGTCAGAGCGGCGCCGTTCGAAGCCTTCTGCTTCGGCTCCTTGCGCCGCTTCGGCTCCTTGGCCGGCTTCACCTTCTTCGGAGGCTTCGGCGCGTCCCCGTTCTGACCCTCGCCCGAATCCTTCGACCCTCGCTTGAAGAGGTCGGAGAGCTTGATCTCCTTGTGCATGTCGACCATGGCTCAGCTCACCCTCAGAGCGCCATGCCGAGGCCGATCGGAACGGCAAGCGAGGAATCCGGCGTCCCGCCCCGGAGCTTCTTGCCGACGGAAACGCCCACCAGCGGGTCGCCCACGCGGACGGACACTCCGACGAGACTCGAGAGCGCCGGTGCCAGGCCCTGGAGGAGCGAGGTGCCGCCGGCGAGGACGACCTCGCGGATGCCAAGCGAATCCGGCTGTCCCTGGTAGAACTGGAGCGAGGAAAGCAACTCGCGCGAGAAACCCTGGAGGGCCGCGAGCAAGGCTTCGCGGGCCGTGGCGGCCTGCTCGGGCGTCAAGCCGTCCGGAACCGTGTCGCCATCGAGAGAGAGCTGCGTCTTCAGGATCTCGGCGGCTTCGGGCTCGATGTCGAGCGCGCGGGCCAGCGAGACAGTCAGGGACGTTCCGCCCCATTCGATGACGCGAGCGAACTCGCACGCGTTGCCGTCCGACACGCCGAGCGTCGTGCGCTCCGCGCCGATGGTGAGCGCGACGAGGGCGCTGCGCTCGCCCGGAAGCTCGAGCGGCGGCGTGAGTGCCCGGAGAAGAGCAAAAGCCTCGAGGTCGACGCCGACGAGACGAAGTCCGGCCTGCTTGCAGGCGATCGCGAACGAGTCGACGAGCTCGCGGTATGCAACCACCAGGAGGACGCGCTTCTTGTTGACTCCGTCCTCGACCGTCTCCGACAACACCTGGAAGTCGAGCATGGCCTGGTCGACGGGAATCGGTAGAGCCTCCTGCGCCCGGAAGCGCACTGCGTTGGCGAGCTGCCTCGGGTCTTCGATCCCCGTTACCTCGATCGTGCGGACGCCGATGCGGTTGTTCGCGATCCCGACTCGCACCGCCCGCTTCGGCAGCTTGTGCTTCTTGAAGAAGGCCTTGAGCTCGTTGGCGAGCGCGACGATGTCGCGCACCTCGCCGCCGAGCACGATCCCGCGCGGAATCGGCTGGCGAGCGACCTGCAGCAGCTTCGCCGAGCCGTTGACCTCGACGCAGGCTGCCGAAAGCTGCGAGGCCCCGATCTTCAGTCCCACGATCTGCCGCGCCACTTAGCCCCCCGCGACCCGCAGGCCCCCCGGGGGAGCCTCCTGCTGGGCGTCGACGGTGGCGATCCCGGCTCGCTGCAGCAGCCCGAGTAGCTGGTCGGGCCGGCTCGAGCGGGCCATCGCGGTCTCCTGCGTGATGATCCCGCGGCTGACGAGATCCACGAAGGCCTGCTCCAGGGTCTGCATACCCTTGTTCGAGCCGGTCTGCATGACCGAGTAGATCTGCTCGACCTTCGCCTGGCGGATCAGGTTCCGCACGGCGTCGTCGGGCAGGAGGATCTCGCAGGCGGCGACACGGCTTTGGCCGTCGACCGTCGGCACGAGGGTCTGCGTGACGATTCCCTGAAGCGTCGACGCGATCTGAACGCGGACCTGCTCCTGCTGGGCGCCGGGGAAGACGTCGATCAGGCGGTCGATCGTGGACGGCGCGTCCTGCGTATGCAGGGTCGCGAAGACGAGGTGACCGGTCTCTGCCGCCGTCAGGGCGGTCGAGATCGTCTCGAGGTCGCGCATCTCCCCCAGGAGAATCACGTCCGGGTCCTGGCGGAGCGCTCCGCGAAGCGCCTCGCCGAAGCTCGTGGCGTCGGGGCCGATCTCTCGCTGATTCACGAGGCAGCCTTTGTGGCGGTGGAGGAACTCGATCGGATCCTCGATCGTCATGATGTGGTCGTCTCGCGAGCGGTTGATCTCGTCGATGACCGCCGCGAGGGTTGTCGACTTACCCGAGCCGGTCGGGCCGGTCACCAGGACGAGCCCGCGCGGCTTCTTGGCCAGCTCGTGAAGCTGGGCCGGGAGACCGAGATCCTCCAGCGTCTTCAGCTCCGTGGGGATCATGCGGAAGGCGGCCCCCAGGCTCTCGCGCTGGAAATAGACGTTGACGCGGAAGCGCGCGAGGCCTGGAATCGAATGCGAGACGTCGATCTGCCGCTTGATCTCGAGGTGCTTCTGCTGCTCGGTGGAGAGGATGCGGTAGAGGAGGCGCTGGGTGTCGTCCGGCGTCAGGCGCGGAAACTCTTCGATCCTCCGCAGCCGGCCGTTGAGCCTGATCACCGGCGCGGAGCCGGTCGACACGTGCAAATCGGACGCGCCGAGCGCGACCATGTGCTCGAGCAGGTCGTCGATCGAAAAAGTGGCAGTGTCGGGCCGAGACGCTTCCATGAGCTCCCTTCGTCCGACTCATCGGCAGCGGCCGCCCACTTCTAAAGAGCCCTGCAAGATCCCCCGTTCGAGGGGACGCAGCGCACGCTCCAAAGGCCGATACACCTGCGTGAGCCACCGCACGCCTTAGCTCGATCAAAGGAGGAGTCCGCACATGATTCAGAGGCTCAGCAAGCGGGTCACGCAGAAGGAGAGTCAGGGGGGCTTCACCCTCATCGAGCTCCTTGTCGTGATCATCATCATCGGGATCCTGCTCGCAATCGCGATCCCGTCGTATCTCAGCTTCCGGGGACGCGCCGAGAAGTCCGCCGCACAGGCAGACGTTCGCGCCGCCATCCCGGGTGTGGAGGCGTACTACGCCGACCACAACACGTACTCGACCCTTACGTCCGCGGTCCTCAAGGTCTCGTACGACCAGGGGATCAAGAACGTAAACGTCGTTCGCGCGACCGCTACCTCGTACTGCATCCAGAGCACGGTCGGCCAGAACACGTACAAGAAGGGCGGCCCTGCGGCCGACATCACGTCGGGCGCCTGCTAGTTCGGGCTCAGCCTTTTGCTCGAGAGGGCGCGGGAGACCGCGCCCTTTCTTGTTAAGCGGAAAGGCCTGACTGCCGATAGGAAAGGCATGGCGTCTCAGCTACGGCTGCACGTACTTCTTCCCGTCGCCGTCCTGGCCATTCTCGGCCTGGGCGTCGGAGCTTTTGCGACTACCCGGAACACTCCGGGGACGAGCGATGCCGACGCCGTGGCGGCGCGAATCGCGGCCAAGCAGAACGACAAGACCCAGAAGCCTTCGAAGCCGGCCGCGAACCCGAGCCCTCAGGTGTCGCCGCTCGTAAGTGGGCTCCGCCAGCACTCGGTGGTCGTCGTCCTCTTCTACGCGCCCGGCGACGACTACGACACGATCCAGGCTCGGGAGACCCGGGCCGGCGCCCTTGCGGCGAAGGCCGGCTTCCTCGCCCTGAACGTGACCAACAACCGACAGGTAGCTGCGCTTGCAGCGGAGTACGACGTCCGCGAGGCCCCTGCGACGCTCATCTTCACGCGAGGCCCACGGGTCGCCTTCCGCGTGGCCGGATACATGGACCGCCAGGCAGTGGCGCAAGCCGCCGCCGACGCTCGACGGTGAGCGTCCCTCGCCTTCGCTCGCTCCGTGTCATTCTGGACGCGCCAGCGTTCCCACGAGCCCCCTTCTTCGGTGCGGGGAAACCTCCCGGTTCCCCCGCGCCCCGTCCCCTCGCTCATAGGCCGGTTGGCCTATGAGCGAGCCCGCCCCAACGGTCGAAACGCTCACGGGAGATGAGCTCGACCGCCGCTCAGCGCGCAAGGACGGGCGCGAGATCGTCGCTCTCCGGTGCGTGCAGGCGAACGGGGGCTTCGCGATCGAGTGCGACGTCTACCCGGTGGACGGCCTGCGCGTAGAGCCCTTGCGCCCCGGGCCGTATCGCTTCGCCAGCCGCGAGGAAGCGAATGCCTTCATCGCCGAGGCTGTCCGCGCGCTCGAGTACCTCGGCTGCGAAGTGTCCTAGGCTGAGAGCCGATGGAGTGACGACCGCCGTCCTCGCGGTGCCCCTCGTGGTGGCCTCGCTCCTCCGAGGTCGATCTCGCGCGTATTGACGCCTCCGGGAAAGTGCGCCAGCACTTTTCCGGATAACTAGACGACTACGCGGGCGAGCTCTTCGAGGGAGGTCAGCCCTGACGTCACCTTGGCCAGGCCGTCGTCCCAGAGCATCTTCATCCCGGCCTCGAGCGCGGCCCGCTCGATGTCCTCGCGGCTTGCGTGCTGGGAAGCGAGACGGCTCAGGTCCTCCGACATGATCATGAGCTGGTAGATGCCCACACGGCCTTTGTAGCCAGTCTGGTTGCACCTTGGGCAACCGCGCTTGCGATAGAGGCCGACACCGTCCGCCGCAGCGGCCTGCTCGGCCGTGAAGCGGGCGTCGAGCATCTCCTGCTGGGTGGCCATGTACATCTCGCAGCAGTGGGTGCAGAGCTTGCGGACGAGCCGCTGAGCGAGCACGGCCGTGACTGCGGAGCCAGTGAGGAATGGCTCGACCCCCATCTCGTTCAGGCGCGTGAGCGCGCTCGGAGCGTCGTTCGTGTGGAGGGTCGAGAGAACGAAATGGCCGGTGAGAGCGGCCTCGATGGAGATCTTGGCGGTCTCCACGTCGCGGATCTCGCCCACCATCAAGACATCGGGGTCGGAACGGAGGATCGAGCGCAAGGAGGAGGCGAACGTCAGGCCTGCCTTCGGGTTGACCTGGATCTGATTCAGGCCGGCCAATCGGTACTCGACCGGGTCCTCGACCGTGATGATGTTGATCTCCGGCCGGTTCATCTCGGTCAGCGCCGCGTAGAGCGTCGTCGACTTACCCGAGCCCGTAGGCCCCGTGACGAGGAGGGCGCCGGTCGGCTTGCGAATGATGTCCTCGAACTGCGCGCGCATCTCGTCCGAGAGCCCGAGCTCCGTCAGCGTCGGGGCCCGTTTGGACTTGTCGAGGAGGCGCATGACCACGCCCTCGCCCTCGACCGTCGGGAGGACGGCGACGCGGATGTCGAGGAGGCGGCCGGCGGCCTTCGCGTTCAGCGAGATGCGGCCGTCCTGCGGCTTGCGCCGCTCGGCGATGTCGAGCTTCGCGAGGACCTTGAGGCGGGTCGTCACTCCGGGCGCGAGGCGCTTCGGGATCCGCTGCACTTCGTGCAGGACGCCGTCGATGCGGAGCCGGACGACGAGCGCGTCGTCCTGGGGATCGAAGTGGAGATCGCTGGCGCCGTCTTCTGCTGCCTGGAGGATGATCGAGTTGACCAGGCGGACGAGGGGCGCGTCGGAAACGCCGTCGTCGGCCTCGAGGTCGTCGCTGTCGCCCGCTTCCGCCTCATCCAGCTCATCCTCTACGAGAGCCGCGCGCTCCCAGGCCTCGGTGGCGCGGACGATGCGCTTGAGCTCGAGCTCGATGTCCTCGGGGGGCGCAACCCCGATCTCGAGCGTGTGCCGAGTGGCGATGCGCAGCTCATCGATCGCCTGGACGTTCGTCGGGTCGGCGACGGCGACGTAGAGCCGGTTTTCTTCGAGCTTGTACGGGATGGCGACCGCGCGCTCGAGCACGTGTGTCGGAATGGACTGAGCAGCAGCCTTGTCGACTCCCTCCGCCGCGAGATCGACGGTCGGAAGATGCGAGTGGTCGGCCTGGATCCGCCCCAGTGAACTCTTCGCGGTGGCGGGCGGGGTTTCCGCGACGGGCTGGGCGAGCCGTTCGTCGACGAGCGCCTCGGCGATCGACCCGGTGCCCGCCCGCGAGCGAGCCGCAGCCAGCCGGTCAGGCGCTACAAGGCCGGTAGTCTCGAGCAGGTCGGCGACGAGCTCGGTGACCGGGTTCGGCGAGATACCCGCCCCTGGAGGCGGGGTCGGCCGAGCGGACGAGGTCTCCTCGCCCTCGGCGGGAACGCCGCGCAGGTTGGGCAGGTCGTCGAACTCCACCTAATCGGGTTATCGGCAGAAAAGCCACTCCCCTGATGGGTGAGCAGCTCTTAGAAAAGGCCCAGATATGCGGAGAGAACGGCGTCGCCGGCGAACAAGGCGACCAGGGCCCCGAAAGCGAGGAACGGCCCGAACGGGATGTACATCTTGCGCGCGCCGAGCCCGTGCCTGGCGAAGAGCACGGTCGAGAAGACGAGAGCGGCGAGCATGCCGACCATCATCCCCACGGAGACAGCCTTCCCCAGCCCGGCGCCGAGCAGGAGCGCCAGCTTCACATCTCCCATGCCCATTCCCTTCGGGTAGGCGACGAGAGCGAGGAAGAGGAAGAGCGAGGCTCCGAGCGAGCAGGCGACCCACTCGACCGTGCGGCCCGGCTCGAGCGCGATGTTGGCGGCGAGCACGACTGCGAAGGACGGGAGCACGATCAGGTCGGGGAGGATGCGCCGCTCGGCGTCGATGGCGGAGAGGACGACCAGCGCAGCGCAGAAGTACGCGGCGACCAGAGCGTGTCCAGAAAGGCCAAAGCGCAGGAACGAGGCTGCGATCAGGAGCGCGGTGGCCAGCTCGACCGCGGGATAGCGCCAGCCGATGCGCGTGCCGCAAGAGCGGCAGCGGCCACGCAGGGCGGCGTAGGACACCAGCGGGACGTTGTCGTGCCACGCGATCTCCGAGCCGCACGTGGGACACGCCGAGCGCGGCTTGACGAGCGAGCGCCGTTCGGGCAGCCGCGCAGCGACGACGTTCAGGAAGCTTCCGAGCGCGAGCGCTGGTGCGAAGACGAGTGCGGCGAGGGCTACGTCCATCGCCTAACTATCGGCGGACCCGGTCGCGACCTTAGCCGCTGTAGAGCTTCGGCGCGTTCGGCTGCGCGTAGACGGCGGGGTTGCCCGGCATGCCGGCGGGCACCGTCTGGATGACCGGAAAGCTGTCGCTCGAGACGTTGTTCGAGAAGACGATGTAGCTTCCGACGAGCGGGCCGTCCGTCTTCGCATTGTTGAGGAAGTTCACCCCGTTCGTCGCGTAGATGCCGCCCTGGAGCTGGGAGCTCGTGGCGAGCTCGACGCTGAAGCCGGAGGGGACCTGCTCGCCGCCATTTCCGTTCGCGCCGTTTCCGCCGACAACGAACGTGAGCATCTCCTTGTTCGGATCCCAGGCCGAGAAGTCGCACTCCGACGCCGAAACGCCGCCGCAGAGCTTGCCGTCCAACCTCAGCGTCCCGGATACGTAGATCGTCGCGCGCCCGTTGTATTGGTTCAGCGAGTTGTTGGTCATCTTCAGGCTGCCGTCGATGAACATCGTTCCGTAGGCCGTGAGGGTCTTCGAGGTCGCGTCCCAAGCGAGCTCCCCGGTCGGATACTGCGTGCAGATGGGGGCCGTCTGGCCCGAATAGCTCGGCGGCGGCAGGCAGCCGGACGGCGAGCGCGCCGGTCCGATGCGACAGCTATACGAGCTCGCGGGCGTGAGCTCGAAGGGCGTCGAGACGCTCCCGTTCGTCGACGGGCTGCGAACGGTATTCGTGTCCCACACCGGGGTCGTGCCGCTCTTCGCGCCGTTCGTCGAGCTGCAGTCGATCGACGGGCCCGGAGAGGCGTTCGTGTACCAGGTGTCCCAATCCACGGCGGGCGCTGCGATTTGGGGGATCGAGCCCGCGGCCGTCGTCACGCCGATTGTCGAGCCATCGGGGAGCCTCGAGTAGACGTGATCCCAGTCGGAGCAGTTGGCGTGCCCGGTAGACGGGCTCCACGCCTGGTTGGCGTATTGGCAGTACTGGCCGCCCGAGCCGCCGACGTACGTCTCGACGCGCGTGCTCATGCTCGTGGACGCGCCCACAGCGGCATTGGTGTTCAGATGGAGGGTGCCGAGGACGATCAGAGGCTGGGACGTGACCGACACGTTGTTGTTCAGGCAGAGGTTGCCGCTGACGTAGAGCCGGGAGCCGCCGGAAACGTTGTTGTTCATGGTCTGATCGCAACCGCCCGGCGTGCCCGTCCGTGTCGAAAAGACGTAGTTCCAGGCAGGGTTGTTGAGCGGCTGGGCAAGTGACGGCGTCACCGGCACCTGGGCCGAGAGCGTCCGCAGGACGTCCGAGGCGTTCTTCCCGGTCGGATTCTTGATCCTGCCCGTCGACGTGACCGCCCACGTCTGCGTCGCCTGGTTCAGCGTCCCGGACCACGTGACCGTTCCGTCGGGATAGGTGCTGGTCGTCTGCGGCAGGAGGTCACCCTTCAGCGCGTTGTTCTCGGGCCGCGACAAGATGGCCATCATCTCGTTGACCCCGGCTTCGGCAAGGTCGTAGGCGGCCGACTTGTCGTCGGAATACGCCGCCGTGCGGGCATTCGTTGACGAGTAGTAGATCAGCGCCGTCCCCGTCATCGTGAGGACACCGAGCACGCCGATTGCCATGACCAGCGTGATGCCGTCTTGCCTTCGTAAAAGGCGCCGCAAAGAGCTCATGTGTTTTGTCCCGTGGTTGTTGACGCTATTGGCGCAGGGTGTTTCTCAAGACGATGTCGTCCACCAGGCGCCATTGCTTCCATCCCTCGTTCGGGTACACGTTCACCGGGAAGTCGACGTGGAGCAGCCCGCGGCTCGAAGCGGAGGGCCCCGTGTACCTGAAGGGATCGTCCGTGGTGAGGTAATCCGCGACGGGCACGGTGACGGTCGACTGCGTCCTTCGAACCTTCCAGCGGTTCGTGCCGGCCGAGATCGTGTCGTAGACGACGCTGATGTTCTGTCCCTTGGCGCTCGGACACTGCGAGGGGAGAGAGACGGTGATCGAGGCGACGTTGCCGTCCCCGTCCCCGTCGGCCCCCGGGACGATGGAGTCGGCGCAGTGGAGCTCACGCCGCATCCGATCGAGGGCGAGGCGCGCCTCCTGCTGGGCCTGGAAGCGGCGGTTCATGTCCAGCTCGGCCCTGGCGCCCGAGCTGAAGAGCTTCGTGAGGGCTGTGACGATGAAGAGGAAGATCGCCAATACGACGATCAGCTCGACGAGCGTGTACCCCTCCCGGCCTCGCAGGCGCCGGGCGAACCGGCGGAGGCTCACCTCGTGTTTCCCTCGACGTAGGCGAGCGCGCGGCGCGCGACCACCTCACTGCGCGCACCGAAGTCGAAGCGTCGCACGAGGCTCTGATCGACCTTGATCAGGATGCGAAGGGCTTCGGCTCCGTCGTGCCAGCCGAACCGTGCTCCGGTGACGATCCACGCGTGCTGGTAGAGCCAGTAGTTGACGAGCCTGTTCGTCGGCTTGGACATGGCGTCCATGCTCCGCGCGAGCATCCGCGCGCGTGCGGGCAGCGTCAACTCGTCTGTGGGCTCTGTCGGTGCGCCGCGTACCTCGAAGTCGGGCTCCCGGGTCTCGGCGGGCTCGGGAGCAGGCTGAGTTTCCGTGGTGGTCGAAGTGGTTGTGGTTGTTGCCGTCGTCGTCGGGCTGGTGCTCGTGGTCTCCTGCGGCTGCACGTGCTCCGCGCGCCACTCGCTCAGAGAGAGGATGCGCGTGCCGGGGTAGGGAGCCTCGTTCTCAGGAAGACCTCGTTCGCCGTAGGCGGAGTTCTTGGAGAGGCGAAGAGTCACCGTCGGGGCGCCGTTGTCGACGACGCGAGCGCCGGAACGGGGGCTCTGGTAGGCGACGGAGTTGGCGGCGTAGCCCTGGACGGGGCCCTGGACGCGCCACGCAAGACCCGAGTCCTGGAGGATCCCCTTCGCGAATACGTATGCCTTGCCGCGCACGTCCGGGACGGTGAGGAGCGTCGGTTTCGCAGCCTGCGAGGCGACGGTTTGCGTGGGAGTGGCCGCCTTCTTTTCGGCCGCGAGCGTGAACGTCGCCGCGCCCAGCAGCCAGATGACCGTGAGGGCGAGCAGGCGAGGAAGAAGCGCAACAAAACGGGCCGCCATACCCGTTTCCATCGGCAACCTTGGCCGGAAAGTCAAGCCCCTAGCGGGTAAATGTGACGACGTTGCCGGAGAACGGGTCGCTGCCTTCGCCGATCACCGTGAAGACCTGACCACGCGGCTTCGCCCGGCGCTGCGGCGTCGGAGAGTCCTGCCAGCTGAAAGCCACACCTGCAAAGGACTCGAACCACGACTCCTCCTGCGGATAGGAGACAGCCGGAGCGAGCTGGAGGTGGAGATGTGGCCCGGTGGAGTGACCGGTCGACCCCACCAGTCCGACGGGCTGACCGGCGGCCAGCGCGGCGCCCGGCTGGACCGTCGGCTCGAGGTAGGAAAGGTGGCAGTACGTGTACTCGGTGCCGGTCTCGAGCTGGATCGTTAGGCCGATCCCGCACTTCCCGCTCCCGTCGGCATACGTGGCCATGACGAAGGAATCGGCCAGCGCGTAGAGCGGCGAGCCTTCGGGGGCAGCGATATCGGCGGCCGGGTAGTCGTGGTGGCGGTGTCCGACGGAGACGACACTCGGCCCACCGCCGACGGGGAACACATAGCCCGCGATCGAGCCCGGAGCGCCGAGAGCGGCGGTGGCTGGATCGGCAACTGCGGCAGCGGCGAGCTGATCCTCGAGGTTGGTCACGGCTGCGACGGCCGCGTCGAGCTCGGCCCGGCGCCGATCGATGTCTTCGGCCGTTTGCTTCCGGGCGCGCTCCAGCGCGGAGATCCGGCTCTCGAGCTCCTGGAAAGTGTCGGTGGAAATGCTGGGATCTCCCGCCCTCTCGGCAAGGATCAGCGCCTTGCGCTCGAGCCGCTCGGCCTTGTCTTCACCTGAAGGAATCAGGCGCTGCGCCCGCGTGATCTCCTTGCGGGCATCCGCGAGCTGCTCCTCCAACATCGCGAGCCGGTAGTCCACCGCGCCCAAGCCCAGTCCGGCGGCGAAGCCTGCGTCGCCGGAGTCGAGGTCGGCCGCGAGGCTCAGGATCTCATCGACGTACCACTGCGCATGGTTGTAGGCAAAGACGGCGCGCGAGATGTCGGTGTGGGCTCCCGCGGCGGCGAGGTAGCGCCCGGCGGAGTAGACGGCGTCCTCGGGATCCCAGGGATTGGCGACTCCGTCGCCGTCGGCGTCCGTGCCCCAGCGGTCCCAGGTGGAGGGCATGAATTGCATCCAGCCCACGGCCCCCGCCGAGCTCGGTCCCATGTTCTGGCCGAAGTTCGACTCCACCTTGTTGATGGCGCCGAGGACCTGCCACGGCACGCCGTAGGCGGCGCCGGCGCGCTGCCAGAGGTCGCGCAGCTCGTCGTAGGAGAGGACTGCGGGCTGCGCCGGAGGAGTCGAAAGGGCGACCGGAAAAGCGACATCCCCGGGGCGGTTCGGCTGCTCGTAGCTCGGAAGCTTCTGCGCGGTCTGCTGCTCCGCCTGCTCGGCGACGGGCGAGACAATCGTGAACGTGCGGGCGCCCGCCTGGGAGGCGGCCACGCAAACGACGGCCACGACCGCCAGGATGGCGCCGAAGCGCCTCATCGATCCGGCGACGCGAGCCGCAGGCGCACCTCGTTGCCCTCCTCAGGCTCTGTCGCTTCCCCCGATTGCGCAGGCTCGGCCTCGACGGCGGCCTTCTCGGCTGCGCTCTTTCGCCGGAGGGCGTGCTGCACGGCGATCTCGAAGTCGTGCCGGTTGCTGGCCGCGTTCCCGGCGGTCTCTTCGTCCACCAGCCCCTCGAGCACGAGCTGGACGAGGTGCTGCGAGAAGCTCTGCATCTTGTGGAAGTCGCCGTCCTCGATCGCCTCCGTGATCTCGTCGGAGCGACCCTCGCGGATGAGATCGGCGATCCGTGCCGTGTTGACCATCACCTCGACGGCGGCCACGCGGCCGCCGCTGGTCTTCGGCAGGAGGCGCTGGCTCACCACGCCGCGGAGCACGCCCGCGAGCACCTGGCGCACCATGTCGTGCTTGCCGGGCGGGAAGAACTCGACGAGGCGGCCGATCGTCTCCGCCGCGTCGATTGTGTGCATCGTCGAGAGGACGAAGTGGCCGGACTCGGCCGCCCGGAGGGCGGCCTGGGCGGACTCCTCGTCACGGAGCTCGCCGAGCAGGATGACGTCTGGGTCCTGGCGCAGGACGCGACGAAGCCCTTCCGAGTACGAGTCGGTGTCGATGCCGACCTCGCGCTGATTGACGATGCAGCCCCAGTCGTCGTGGACGAACTCGATCGGGTCCTCGATCGTGACGATGTGGTGCTTCCGACCGCGATTGATCGAGTTGATCATCGTCGCGAGCGTCGTCGACTTCCCCGAGCCGGTCGCGCCAGTCACGAGCACGAGCCCGCGATGCTCGTCAGCAAGCGCCTTCACGCCCTCCGGCAGGCCGAGCTTGTCGAAGCTCGGGATCTCTTTCGGGATGAAGCGGAAGGCGAACGAGATGGCTCCGCGCTGGCGGAATCCGTTGACGCGGAAGCGGCCGAGCCCCTCCGCCATGTAGGCGGTGTCGAGCTCCCCGTGCGTGAAGAAGGCCTCCCGCTTGGCAGGCGTCAGCTCAGTCACGAGGGTGACGATGGTCTCGAGGTCGCTGTCGCTCAGGAGCCGCTCCTCGAGGGGAACGAGCTCTCCGTCCACGCGCGCCATCGCCGGCGATGCGACCTTGAGGTGCATGTCGCTGCCGCCGAGCTCGATGACTCGTGCCAGTAGGCCGTCCAAATCCATAAGGCGCCATCTGGCCTATCGGCGGCCTGCTGGGGGCTCGCTACCCCTCAATGGGGGAAGGATCGGCGGTGCCGCTCCGAGCCAGGGAGCCCTTCGGCCGGCTCGCTACAATGCGCGGGCTCGCGGGGGAGTTCCCGAGTGGCCAAAGGGGACGGGCTGTAAACCCGTTGGCTCAGCCTTCAGAGGTTCGAATCCTCTCTCCCCCATGACCCCGCCCCTAGGGCTCCGTGTGGACGACGACCTCCGCGATGCTCGGCTGCGCGCGGCGGATTCTCTCCTCGACCTCGCTCGCTCGCGCATGCGCCTCGGCCAGCGGACGCTCCGGCTCCATGCCCACCGTTAGGAACGCGACCAGGCCGACCTCGGTGTTCAACAGCCGCAGCTCGCGCGGCTCCTCGCCGGTGACCGAGCGGACGATCTCCCGAATCTCCTCAGCGGCTCTGGAGCTGTCGCCCTGGGCGAGAGGGCGGCCGGCGGCCGGCTCCTTCAACGGCTCGAGGTGGGTCTGGACGGCGTCCACCTCGGGAAGAGACGCGAGGATCTCGTGCTCGACAGTGGAAGCGACCTCATGCGCCTGCTCCAGGGAGAGCTCGCCCGGCAGCTTCAGATGGAGCGAGACCTCGATGCGGTCTCCTACCTCGAGGATGACGATGTTGTGCACCTCCTGCACGCGCGGGTCTCGAACGGCCGCCGCGTACGCGCGCTCCCGTAGGGCTTCCGCCTCCTGGGGCTCGACGTGGACGACCACGTCCGCGCCGGGCACAACGCGCTCGACAGCCTCCTCGATGGCGTCCGCGACAGCGTGGCCTTGCTCCACCGCGGCCGCCGAGGGAACGGCCACGACGACATCGGCGAAATGACGGCCCGCCGCGCGGCGCATGCGCAGCCGGCGGAGCTGGACGCGAGGACCAAGCTCCTCGATCGCAGCCTGAGCGGCATCTCTCTCGCGGGCGGGAACGCGATCCATCAGGACGTCGACGTTCGTCTTCATCAGGCGGCTCGCGGCTGCGAGGACGAGGACGCTGACGAAGAGGGCCGCCACCGCATCGCCCTGCGGATGGCCCGCGCGGACCACGAGCAATCCCACGAGCACGGCCGTCGAGCCCGCGAAGTCGCTCACGAAGTGCAAGGCGCTCGCCGCGAACGCCGCGCTGGCGTACCGGCGCGCCGCGCGCGCCGACACGGACGCGCGGCTGACGTCGACGGCTATGACGATCCCGATTACCGACAAAGCGATCCAGTCGACGGTGACGTGGCCGCCTCCCTCGACCAGCCGCACGATCGCGCCCCCGGCGATGGCGAGCGAGATCAGGACGAGCAGCGCGGCCTCCGCGAGCGCTCCAAGGTGCTCCGCCTTGCCGTGCCCGTAGGGATGGCCCGGGTCGGCCGGGCGACCTGCGACGCCGACGGCGAAGAACGTGAGGAGCGCGGCCACCAGGTCCGTGCCTGAGTGGGCTGCCTCGGAGAGGAGGCCGAGGCTGCCGGCGTGGATCCCGGCCGCCACCTTGAGGCCGATGAGGGCCAGGGCCGCGAAGACCGAGACGAGAGCGGTGCGCCGCTGCGGCGACATGCGACACAGTGTGCACCGCGAGCGTGGCTATCCTCCAAGGATGGCCCAGCCCCCCAAGGCGGACGGCCCCTATGAAGTCCTCTGCCCTCACTGCAACAAGCGGTTCGAGGCGCAGCTCCTGAGCGGCGAGTCGGACCGCCATCAAGGCTTCAAGTGCCCGCATTGCCGGCTCTTCATCGCCTACGCCCGGGCGGAGGAGCAGGACCGGGTCGAGCGGCAGTAAGGCTCGGAAGCCTCCTAGCTCAAGGGGCCCGAGGCGTAACCCGATAGAGGGAGCGTGGCAGTCGCCGCCCGCTCGGATCGTCTCGCACGCACGCGAGGGCTTACGCTCGCTCGCGTCAAGCCCCTGCACTGGCTGGGAGCGATCGTCGCGGCCAGCTTCGTCGTTCGCACCCTGACCGGCTGGCTGCGCGCCAGTCCCGTCTACTTCCCTGACGAGTACATCTACTCGGAGCTGGGACGTTCGCTCGCCGAGCACGGACGTCTCCTCGTGCGTGGGTCGGCCGCGCACTTCCCGGCCGTGCTCCAGCCGCTCCTGACCGCGCCGGCCTGGCTCGCGGGCGACGTCGAGACGTCGTTCCGGCTCGTCCAACTCGAGGGGGCCTTCGTCATGTCGCTCGCAGCGGTGCCTGTCTACCTCCTCGCCCGCCGGCTCGATCTCAGCGCCGGTCTCGCCCTCGCGATCGCCGCCCTCTCCCTCGCGGTGCCGGACATGCTCTACGCCGGCTGGGTGCTCGCCGACCCCTTC
>Ga0209878_1000012_pt1 | contig 19861 bp, 14 predicted proteins | sample GWRWN1_40_50_FD_187235 | JGI IMG/M metagenome (GOLD analysis project Ga0209878, IMG submission 187235) | Riverbed sediment microbial communities from areas with no vegetation in Columbia River, Washington, USA - GW-RW N1_40_50 (SPAdes)... | ecosystem: Environmental > Aquatic > Freshwater > River...
AAAAAGGACTTTGTGTACCTGATGAAAAAGAAGGAGGAGGTGGATGCCTAATTGCAACTGCAGCATTTGGTTCTGAATTAGCACCACAAGTTCAAATGCTAAGAGAAATTCGAGATAATACTGTACTTAGCACTTTATCTGGAACTGCCTTTATGACAGGATTTAATGAGTTCTATTATTCATTCTCTCCAACAATTGCAGATTGGGAACGTGCAAACCCAATATTCCAAGATGCAGTTAGAATTACCATAACTCCACTGTTGATGTCACTTTCGATTCTCAACCACGTCGATATAGATTCTGAAGAGGAAATGTTAGGTTACGGAATAAGTCTAATAATCTTGAATCTAGGAATGTACTTTGTAGCGCCAGCTATTGTCATAGTAAAATTAAAGCAAAGATTCAAGAACCAATAGAATTTTTCTTTAGGTTATTATACTCAAACAAATCATGTTGTTTTAATGCATATAGAATATGAAGAATTTGAATCAATTGAAGATATTTTCATGTACATGTCTTCTGTAGCACCGCCAATGAAAAATACTCTCCCAATTAATTCTTACAAAGGTTATGTTTTCTCTTTTATTCCTCTTAGTCACTCAAATGGGGATGTTTATCTATTTATTTACACAAAAGGAAAGCTAGAAGGTAGAATTTTAGAATTTGACGCAAACACACACTCTTATAAAAAAGTCGAATCTATTGAAAGAGCAGATAAAAATTATTTTATTGTTCTGACACCAAAAAGAAATACTATTGCTGATGTAGCACTAGAAAAATTATAATCTCTTAGTTTCTATTTGAGGAGCACTAACTGATCTACTTCTTGCATATTTTTCTACAATTTCATCAGGCATTCTTCCATTGAAAAGATCTTTGCACAGACCACGCAAGTATCTCATTATTGCCCATGTTCCTGCTTTAATTATGCCATACATGAAAACCTTCATGGCTGGTCCGTAGGTCTTATTCCTAAGAATAATTGGAATAATGTCATTAATCACACGTAAGTTATTTTCCCAACACTTCCAAAATAGTGTGAATTGAGCCTCATTAAGATTGCCAAAATGCATTGAATTTTTCTCACTAAAATCTTGATAAAGTAACGGTGCAACAAGACCTCTAAAGTTTGTTGCTCTAAAATCTGTCATCATGTCTATTGTATATTGAACCTCATCGGGTGTTTCATCCGGCCAGCCAATGATTATAGTCGCTGCTGGGAACCAATGGTTTTCATTTAGTATCTTTGCACCTTCTCTTACCACACTTCCCCATTCATCAGTTGAAAATGGTTTTGTCTTGACTCCAAGATGTTTTTTGACCATTCTTGGAGCTACTGTTTCTATTCCAAGATTTGTAGAAAGCCACCTTCCATTTTTTTGCATTTCATTTATTTCAGAAATATCATGAATAAGTTTTGGATCTGCTGCTACTCCTGAGAAAGTCATATGAGTAGTACCAATAAAGTTTGGACCTAAACTTTTCAAGCCTTTCCATAACTCGGTAATGGCATCTCTGTTAGGTACAAACTCTCTATTATCGCATCCATAAAGTAGCATTTCATCTGAATGAAGCCAAATTGAATCAAAGCCATAATCTAGATTGATTTTTGCTTCATGTTTTAATCTTTCAAGAGGCAAATCTTTTTTAGATCTTTTATTTACATCACAAAAATCACAACCCCTACCACATCCGCGCATTGCTTCAATTAGCGAATTGACTGTGGGACCTTCAATAATTGGAATGTTTTGAATATTTTTAACAAAACAATGCATTAATTCTGGTGCATCTCCTTTCTCTAAATCATTAAATAAATCTAGAGCTAATTCATCAGCCTCACCAACTACCACAGTATCGATTCCATGAATTTTCATTCTATCAGATTTTGCAAGCTCCCATGCGCCATTTCCTCCAACTACAACTTTAAAGTTGTATTTTTTCTTTAATTGAATAATATTTGCACACATTTTTTTGAATTTCATCGCCACATATGATAATTTTTCTGGTGACATTGTTGTTGTAACAGGAGCCATTCCAAGTGGATCCATTACATTAATTCCAACTACTTTTGTATCTGGACCAATGGATTTTTCAAGATAATCTGGATTTGCCACAAAAACTTCGTCCTTTTTGTAACCTTGTAGTAGTGCACTCTCTACACGTCGTAACCCAACCTGAGCTACCTTTGCTTCACCAGTTACTGGATCAGTCTCAACAGGGGGACAAAAAACTTTGTCAAAAACCCATTCTGGAAGAACTTCGTATGGTCCACACGCAATAAACCCATAAAGAAAATTTCCTCTATAGTTAGTCATCAGACTACGGTCTGCGGTAAGAACTATTCGCTTGCCTGACAACGCCTAAAATTCCTTCCAGCATGATATAAATCATTTACGAAGAGACTTGACATAAATTATTTATCTAGGAATGATACGAAGAATCGCTTATGAAGGAAATTAGTGAGCCTCGACATCTAGAGCCTCACCTGAATGAGACAAGCTCCATGCGTGATTTTGTTTTTGGGTTTGGTGATGGAGTAAATACTTCATTGGGACTTGCTGCAGGAGTTGGTGGAGCTGCAGTTTCATCAGATCTTATTATTCTTGCAACATTAGTCGCAATGTTTACCGGTGCAAAGGCAATGGCAGTTCAAAATTATCTTGCAGTAAAATCACAAAGGGAATTATTAACCTCAGAAATTAATAGAGAAAACTGGGAAATTGAAAATAAACCAGAAGATGAAAGAAAAGAAATAGAAGATATCTACAAAGCTAAGGGTTTTACAGGAAAAGATCTTGAAATGATTGTAGATAAAATTACTTCTGATAAAAAAGTCTGGTTAAACACTATGCTTACTGAGGAATTAAATTTGAATTTGGAAATTCTTGGCAATCCAATAAAAAGTGCATTTCGAATGTTTGGTGCATTCTTAGTTGGAGGAATCTTGCCAATAATTCCATTTTTCTTTAGTTCAGGATTTACTCCTCTTTTTATTGCAATAGGAATTAGTCTTACTGCCTCGTTCATAGTTGGTGCAGTAAAATCAAGAATGGCAAATACAAGTTTGATTAAAGGAGGAATAGAGATGGCAGGTTTGGGAACTGGTATTGCATTAATTGGATATGGAGTTGGTAGTGAATTAGCTAGTATCGGAATTGTTAATGTCTAGTTCTTTTCATATTAATCCTGTTAGCAATACTTGCTGCCATTGCCCCTGCCCCTATCCCATTATCTATATTCACAACTGCCAATCCTAAGGAACAACTTTGTAACATTGAAGCTAATGCAGCAATTCCTTTTTCTCCATAACCATATCCAACAGATGTTGGTACTCCAATTACAGGTACATTAACTGATGAGGAGACAAGTGTTGCTAATGCCCCTTCCATACCGGCAACTACAATTATTGTATCAACTTCTTTTTTGATAAATTCCTTGAGAACAGGTATTACTCTATGCAAGCCTGCTACGCCAACGTCGTAACTACTAATACATTGACAATTCATTGCTTCGCACATGAGCCTAGCTTCTTCGGCCACGCCTATATCCGAAGTGCCTGCAGTTAAAATTCCAACCTTTCCTTTATTTTTTTTCAATGGTTTTTTGTAAATTAGAATTGACGTTGAATTTTTTCCAATTTCAGTTTTTAATTTGATTTTCTTGGAAAATTCTAAGATTTTATTATAATCATTTTTTTTTAATCTTGAAACCAGTATTAAATTAGATTTTTTTAAAACTCTTTGGATTATTTTTTTTATTTCACTTAATTGTTTTTGTTCTGCAAATATTACTTCTGGTATACCACGTCTATACTTCCTTCCAGTATCAATTTTTGCAAAATCTTCTATTTTTTCAAGAGAATAAAGTGATAATAATTTACGTGCATTGGGAACAGTCATTTTCCCAGACTTTAATGAATTAAGAATTTCATCTAATTCCAATATTATTCGTTTGATATAATTCAGTTAAAAATCTAATCAGATATTTAAATTTGAAATGGCGTTTTTCACACTATCTGCTGATTTTTGAAGGCTATTTTTTTCTTCATCGTTTAATTCTAACTCAATTATTTTTTCAACACCATTTTTACCAATCACTGCAGGAACTCCCATAGTAATATCTGAAAATCCATATTCACCATCTAGCGCTGTTGCTACTGGGATTACCTTTTTTTGATCTCTTACAACAGCTTCTATAATAGTAGAAATCGCATTACCAGGTGCATGTATAGTAGCACCTTTTTGTTCAATTACCTTTGCAGCAACCTGTCTAGTATCTTGCACTAATGCATCGAGTTTATCTTTTGTAAGAAGTGAAGTTAATGGGATTCCAGACACAGATGAAAATCTTGTTAATGGTAACATATTTTCTCCATGTTCTCCTATTACTAAGGCACGAATTGAACTTCGTGAATGTCTAGTTGCTTCATGAATAAATTGAATGAATCTTGAAAGGTCTAACATATTTCCCATACCAAATATTCTATTTCTTTTAAAACCTGAAACTTTGTATGCCACATGAGCCATAGGATCAAGAGGATTTGTAACTGGAATTATCATGGAATCTTTAGCATATTTTTTTATATTCTCTACAACATCTTTCACAATGCCAGTATTGATTTTCAATAGATCCATTCTAGTCATTCCTGGTTTTCTTCCAGAACCAGCTACAACTACAACAATCTTTGAATCTTTCATCTCTGAATAATCGTTTGAACCTCGTACTTCAACATCTATTCCTTTTTCCGATAGCATGTGATTCAAATCCATCGCTTCTCCTTGCGGTAAACCTTTGACAATATCTAGTAAAAGAATTTGATTATCTAATTTCTTTAATGCTGTAAAAAGGGCTGCAGCTGCACCAACTTTTCCTGAACCGATAATAGTAATCATGCCATGCGGTCTTAATACTCAATAATTAAATCTAGTGGATTTTAAATTCTTTTCAACAGAATTTATATTCATTTTATTGATCTGAAAATTGTGGTAATTGTAATTGATTCTCAGATTGCAGGAATATCTGGAGACATGTTACTTTCTGCCTTGGTGGATTTAGGTGCAAATAAATCAAAAATTATCAGGGCAATTAAAATATCTGAGAATCACCTAAGCGGTTCAACTATTAAAAATATTGATTTTGGCAAAGTAAAAAAATATGGAATCGAAGCAACTGAATTAATTCTTGATATTGATGACAAAACTCATGAACATAAAGGAATTGAAATTCAAAAATGCATTGAAAATTCATTAGATGAAATTGGTCTTTCAGAAAAGGCAAAAACATTTGCTAAAGCAAGCATTGAAACTCTAATGAAGGCTGAATCGAAGATTCATGGATCTCCACTCACATCAGTTCATTTTCATGAAGCATCTAGCATTGATACTGTAATTGATATAATAGGAACTGCCACTGCAATTGATGATTTAAAATTATTTGAAGATGAATTTGTATCAACTCCTGTGGCAGTGGGTGGTGGAACTTTAACGTTCTCTCATGGAACAACTTCAAATCCAGCAAGTGCAATTTTAGAAATTTTGAAAAATTCAGGAATAATTATTTCAGGAGGTCAGGTAAAGGAAGAATTGACTACTCCAACAGGTGCAAGTATGTTAGCTAGTCTAACAAAAACATGTTTGGATTTTTACCCAAAAATGAAAGTAAAATCTATAGGTTATGGGGCGGGCAAGAAAAACTTCGATGGATTTTCAAATGTTTTAAAAATAATTCAAGGTGAAAAAACCAAGGACTTCCAACAGGATGTGGTTCAAGTCTTAGAAACAAATGTAGATGATGTATCTGGTGAAGTGCTAGGAAATTTAATTGAAAAAATAATGGCTTATGGGGCCAAAGATGTTACCATTACTTCAGCAATTACGAAAAAAGGACGACCAACCAATCTTGTTTCGGTTATTTGTGATTCTGAATCAATGAACGAAATACTTGAATTATTGGTTTCAGAAACAGGGACTCTTGGAGTTCGAGTTCGTACTTCAGAAAGATACACTGTACCTAGAACAGTTGAAAAAATATCTATCACTATTCAAGGTTCAAATTTTCAGGTAAACTGTAAAATTGTCTATGATGGAGTTTCAATAAAAAATTTCAAAGTAGAATCTGATGATATTAAATTAATTTCAAATACAATTAATCAGTCATTCAAAAAAACTGAGGAATTAATTCGAATAGCGATTAAGGAAAAACTATGCCTAAAATGACAAAACTAGATGAACTCATAAATTGGTTTAATGAAAAAGATAGAGTCTTGGTAGCCCTTTCTGGTGGAGTAGATAGTGCATTGGTTGCATATGCTGCATTTCAAAATTTAGGAAATTCAGCTAAGGCTGTTACTGCTGATTACAAAACTCTTTCGCGGGATGAATTAAGTTCTGCACAAAGAGTTTGTTCTGAAATAGGAATTAAACAAATTGTAATTAATTATAATGAATTAGAAAATGAAAATTTTGTTCGAAATGACAAAAACCGATGTTTCTATTGTAGAGATGAATTAGCAAAAAATCTTTTTGAACTTGCAAAGAAACTTGGTGCAGATACCATTGTAGATGGAACCCAGTTAGATGATTTGGATGATTACAGACCAGGCATTGATGCACTTAAATCCAATGGAATTCAAAGTCCACTAGTAGAAACGGGATTTACAAAAAAACAGGTACGAGATGAAGCTAAAAGAATTAATCTATCAGTTTTTGATAGACCGTCCAATTCCTGTTTGGCATCTCGTATACCTTGGGGGCAGAGAATAAGTGCTGAGAGACTAACTAGGATTGAAGTTGGAGAATCAATTGTGAAACAAACGCTTGGTGCAAATCAGGTAAGAGTAAGAGATTTCGATGGAATAGCGAAAATTGAAGTTGGTAAAAATGAATTGGAACTATTTTCTGATAAATTGAAAATGGATGAAATTATTTTAAAATTAGAACAAATTGGTTTCAAATCTGTGATTATTGATCCAGAAGGATACAAATCTGGGAAAATCAACGTTATATCTGATTGATCTATCTAGATAACGCAGCTTCAACACCTGTTCACAAACAGGTTCTTCATGAGATGATTCCTTTTTTACAAGATCAATTTGGAAATCCATCATCAATTCATAGATATGGACGATTCGCCCAAAGGGCAATTCAAAATGCAAGAAAACAAATCGCCCATTTGATAAATTCTGAACCAAATGAAATTCTCCTCACCTCTGGTGGGACAGAATCTAACAATACTGCTCTCTTTGGACTAGCTCACGCAGCAAAAGGAAATCACATAGTTACCTCATCAATTGAACATGAAGCAATTTTAGAACCGTGTAAGAAACTGGAAAAAGAAGGATTTGAAATTACATACATTCCGGTCGATGATTCAGGCTTAGTTAATTCAAAAGATATTGAAAAATCGATCACACCTGAAACTTGTCTAGTAAGTATTATGTTTGCAAATAATGAGGTAGGAACAATACAACCAATTCAAGAGATTTCTAAAATATGTCATGATAAGCAGATAGTTTTCCATACTGATGCAGTTCAAGCAGTTGGCAAAGTCAAGCTAGATGTCAAAGAATTGGGTATTGATATGTTATCGATATCATCCCACAAAATTAATGGACCAAAAGGAGTAGGATCTCTTTACATAAAAAAAGGGATTGAAATTATTCCTTTCATTTTTGGAGGTGGACAAGAAAACGGCATGAGATCAGGAACCGAAAATGTAGCAAGTATTGTTGGATTTGGTAAAGCATGTCAACTTGCTCAAGAGAATATGAAGCAAAATATTTTACACCTACAAAATATTAGAAATAATTTAATCGCAAAAGTAATGAAGGAGATACCTTTGGTAACGCTAAATGGCCACTCCGATCAAAGAATAGCTAACAATGCACACTTTACATTTCTTGGTGTAAATGGAGAAGACCTTATTATCAAACTTGATGAAAATGGAATTGCTGCATCAACAGGTTCTGCTTGTTCTGTCAGAGTGCAAAAGGAGTCTCACGTTCTAAAGGCAATGGGATTTTCTCATGATCAAATTGCTGGATCACTACGTTTGACAGTTGGTCTATCAAACACTGATTCAGAAATTGAAAAAACTGTTGAAATATTAAAAAAAGTAGTTAAAGAACTTCGAGCATTTTCTCCTCTTAAAGAAAAATATGGCTTTTAGAAATTTGAGTTAGTAGGCTTTTGTAACTGGTATTCGGTATTTTGATGATAGAAGTATTATGGAGACGATCCCTACTATTAGAATCAACGTAGCAATACTCCCAAATTCCGGAACCACAAAAGTTCCAATAATCTCTATATCTGAATCTCCTTCTTCAAATTCAATTGTGATTGTCCTTGAATCTACATCTGTGGCAATTTCCTTGTATGGAACTTCTACTCCATCAATTAGAATAATAAAACTATCATCCGTACTATCATTTTTTTTTGCATCTATTGACTCGCGAGGTAAATCTAATGTGATAGAACCATTGTCTTCAGTTTCTACGATGGCAATTAAAGCAAAAATCTCTGGATCAATTATCATACTTTTTACGGTTGCCCCTCTTACAGTATAATGTACATCAAAAGTTCCATAACTTCCTGCATCGACCTCAAAAATATCCGTTGTCTCTATAACAGAAAGTTTAGTTTTATATTCAAAATTTGTTTCAACCATGTAATTAGCACCATAAGATGCTCTTACAATATATTTTCCATCTTTTTGCCATAGAGGTCCCTTAGCAAGCATAGTGAATGTAAATTTTCCATCTTGTGCAACAGTGATTTGTGCAATATCAACTAAATTACCTTCATGAAAAACTTGTAATGTCACTGGGGTATCCAATATAACAGCTGTAACATTTCCGGAAATAACAATTGTATCTCCTTCTTCATAAGAATTTTCAGAAGTTGTAACTGAAAGCAATTCATTAGTTTGTGCAAATGCTGAAAATGTAGCTAAAGACAATATCATACTAGCTAAAAATACAATAATGTCTTGTTTCATAAAAGAATAAAATATCAATTGTATATTTCTTTTACTATTTAATAGTGAATTTGAAATAAAAAATGAAAAAAGATGAAGATCTTAGTATTTTGGTAATACATTCAACCTTGTTCTTGAAGATACGGCAATTATTGATATAATTGCGACTGCGAGAATTAATGCTGCAATAGCGCCAAACTCTGGTATTGCGAAGGTACCAATGATTTCTATCTCTTCTGCTCCGTTAGGGAACATAATTGTAACTGTTCTTGTAGTATCTGTAACAGATTCTTCAGAGTCTACCTCTTCTCCATCCACTAGGACAAAGAGCGGGTCAGTACTTGATTTTGTATCTAGTACATTTCTTGGAATTTCAAGTGTTAACATTCCATCACTACTTGTGTTGATGTTAATTGTCATTGAGGTTGTCGCCTGATTGATTCTTGCACCAGTTACTGTTGCACCAGAAATACTGTAGGGTATGCAATAATTACTTGCACCTACTCTTGCAGTTAATTCACCTGGGGCACATTCGAAACCAATAACAGATGCTCCAGTTAGTTGGACTAAAGCTTTATTGTTAATTTGTTGGCTTCCATATGTTACTTTGATAGTATAGGTACCGTCGTATTTCCATGAATCTCCTGCAGTACTTAGCGTTGTCTTATATTTTCCATCGCTGCCGATTTTAAGTTGATCAACTGCAACTATGTTATTGAATGGTGATGGACCAATCACTGTTAGTCCAATCTCTGTTCCCAGCCTTGCGGTAGATACGCTTCCTTCAATAGTGATAGTTGACTTGTGATCATATACAGCTTTATCGGTCCAAACCCTGATGGGTATATCTGCTTGTGCAGCTTGTTCTCTTTTCATTTCAGAGGCTGGATCAGGACAATCTGGACAAGCCTCTTCATCATAGTATCCTTGAGCAAATACTGCTGAAGTAGATGTTGCTAATACTGCGGCTATAATGGCTATTGCCACATACGACGTACGTGTATTCATCTTGTTTGCGGTTGAGTAAATTGACTATTTATGTATATTTAAAAAATGAAAAAAGATGACGATCCTAGTATTTTGGTAAAATGCTTAGTCTTGTCTTTGCCGATACTGCAATTATGGATATGATCGCAATTGCCAGAATCAAGGCTGCAATTGTACCAAATTCTGGAACTACAAATGACCCAATAATCTCAATTTCTTCAGCTCCATCTGGGAATGCTATTGTTAAAGTCCTATCTGTATCCGTGGTTGTTTCCTCAAATTCTACCTCTTCACCGTCAATTAGAACGAAGAAATTATCATCTTGTTCGTTGATTTTTGCATCGATCAAAGCTCTAGGTAATGTAATCGTTAATACTCCATCACTTGTGGTTTTGATTGCAACAACTAATGAATTTGCTTCGTCATCTGGGGTTACGCTAAGTACGCTACCTCCAGTAATTTTATAGCTTAGCACAAAGTTAGTTCTGTCTACTCCTATTGTTCCTGTTGGCTTGGGAGTTGTACCATCTGAACCGCCAAATTCAAACGTTGTCTCTGCTGTTCTAGATTGAGTGCCATATAGTACCTTTACAGTGTAGGTTCCCTTTGACTTCCATAGAACACCACCCGCAGAGATTTCTTTACTAAAGGTCTTATCAGGACTAATATCAATCTGTTCAATTGTAACAAGATTGCCATTTGCCGCAAAAACTTGAAGACTCACTGGGGTTCCTGAAAGAAGATCTCTGACTTGACCAGAAATCACTACAGTATCACCATTGTTATAAGACTCCTTATCAGTTGTGACAACAATTCCTGAAAGGTCAAGATCATCTGTTTGTGCAAAAGCAGCTCCTCCACCTATGCTGACAATAATAATTGCATACAAAGTGAATGCTTTTAGATGAGTACTCATTGTCAATATCGGGCTTAATAATACTATTTAACTTTACGCAAAAAATTCTTGACTAAATCGGCGAATTATGGTTCCATTTTCAGATTAGATATATATTAACCCCCCCGTGATTTTTTTTAGTTTGTGTAAATTATTGATGCTTACAGCTAATGTTGAACTTGGGGGTGCTGTTTTTGGCAACTAAGAGAAATCCAGTTCTAGTACCAGATCATGTTTATGTTCCAAAACATGAGATTATGACAATAAAAGAAGCAGAGGATATTTTAATAAAATTTAATTGCAAACCCACAGAATTACCATTGATTTTCGTTAATGATCCTGCAATAATAGGTCTTGGTGTAAAACCAGGAGATATGATCAAAATTACAAGAAAAAGTGCGACAGCTGGAGAGAGCATGTATTATAGATATGTGGTAGAAGTTTAATGGCAGATTCATCCAATAAACGATGGCCAATTATTCATGACTTACTCAAAAGAGAAGGTATTGCACGTCAACATCTAAATTCTTTTGACGAATTTTTGGAAAGAGGATTACAAAGTATCATCAATGAAGTAGCTCAAATAGAAATCGAGAATGCAGAGTATCCATACAAAATCCAACTTGGAAAAATAAAACTTCAACAACCAAGAATGATGGAACTTGATGGTTCCATTACTCACATTACCCCTGCGGAGGGAAGATTACGAAACGTCTCATATTCTGCTCCTGTGATGATGGAAGCTAGTGTTGTTGAAGATGGAAAAATCCTAGAATCACGTTTTGTACACATCGGTGATATTCCAGTTATGGTAAGATCAAATGCATGTATTTTGAACAATTTTTCTACACAAAAGTTAATCGAGCATGGTGAGGATCCACATGATCCTGGAGGTTATTTCATCATTAATGGTTCTGAAAGAGTTATTGTTGGCTTGGAAGATCTTTCATACAATAAAATAATTGTTGATAAAGAAACTGTTGGCGGAAATATTGTATTCAAAGCTAAAGTTTATTCATCAATTGTAGGCTATCGTGCAAAACTTGAATTAATGATGAAAGGTGATGGTCTAATAGTTGCAAGAATTCCTGGCTCGCCTGTTGATATTCCAGTAGTTACATTAATCCGAGCTCTTGGATTAGAATCAGACAAAGAAATTGCAGCTGCAGTAACTCTTGTTGATGAAATTCAAGATGAACTTGAAGGCTCATTTGAAAAAGCCGGTGATGTTCCCACTCCAAAAGATGCTATCGTATACATTAGTAAGAGAATTGCACCTGGAATGTTAGAAGAATTTCAAATTAAAAGAGCAGAAACTTTGCTTGACTGGGGACTTTTACCTCATCTTGGAAAACATCCAGAAAACAGAAAAGAAAAAGCTCAATTTCTTGGTGAAGCTGCATGTAAACTTCTTGAATTAAAACTAGGTTGGATATACCCTGATGACAAAGATCACTATGGTAATAAAGTTATAAAATTTGCTGGACAAATGTTAGCGGACTTATTCAGAACAGCTTTTCGAAATTTGGTGAGAGACATGAAATATCAACTTGAAAGATCAGGACAAAAAAGAGGAATAAATGCTGTCGCTGCAGCAATAAGACCTGGAATTGTTACAGATAAACTCAATAATGCAATTGCAACTGGAAATTGGGGAAGAGGAAGAGTAGGGGTTACGCAATTACTTGATAGAACCAATTATCTATCTACAATTAGTCATCTTAGAAGAGTTCAATCTCCATTAAGTAGAACTCAACCCAACTTTGAAGCTAGAGATTTACACGCAACTCATTTTGGACGAATTTGTCCCAGCGAAACTCCGGAAGGCTCTAACTGTGGATTAGTAAAAAATTTGGCTCTTTCAGGAATTATTTCAGTACATGTTCCATCAGAAGAAATTGTTGAAAAAATATTCGATTTAGGAACTGTACATTTTTCCGAAGGAAAAAATGATTTGAAACGCGATGGAACTCGGGTATTTGTTGATGGGAAGCTGATTGGATATTATCGTGATGGTGAAAAATTAGCAGAATCATTACGTGAATTAAGAAGGAGTTCAAAGATTCACCCTCACATTGGAATTTCTTTCCATAAATCAGAAATTGAAAATGCCACCAAGAGGATATATGTAAATTGTAATGCTGGTCGGGTTTTACGTCCACTTATAATTATCAAGGAAAACAAATCTATGTTAACCCAAGATCTTATTGACAAAGTTTCAAAGAAATTACTGTCATGGAATGACCTTCTTCGAATGGGAGTGATTGAATTGATTGATGCTAATGAGGAAGAAAACTGTTTCATTGCTTTTGAAGAAAAGGAATCTAAAAAACATACTCATATGGAAATTTTTCCATCTGCAATCCTCGGTGCAGGGGCCTCCATAATTCCATATCCTGAACATAACCAATCTCCTAGAAACACCTACGAATCAGCAATGGCAAAACAAAGCCTTGGATTTTCTACTCCAATGATGAATACTAGTACTTATGTAAGACAACACTTGATGCTTTATCCACAAACCCCAATTGTTACTACCAAAGCTATGGGACTACTAGGTTTAGAGGAGAGACCTGCAGGGCAAAATTGTGTTGTTGCCGTATTGCCTTTTGACGGTTACAATATTGAAGATGCAATTGTTCTAAGTAAAGCGTCAGTTGATAGAGGCCTGGCTAGAACATTTTTCTATAGAATCTATGACGCTGAAGCCAAACAATATCCAGGAGGAATGCGTGATAATTTTGAAATACCAAATGCTGAAGATAACATTCGCGGTTACAAAGGCGAGAAAGCTTATCGCCTACTTGAAGAAGATGGAGTAATAGCTACTGAATCACCAGTTCTTGGTGGTGATATTCTAATTGGTAAATCTAGTCCTCCTAGATTTATGGAAGAATATAGAGAATTTGAAGTGAAAGGTCCATACCGACGTGATACATCAATTGGTGTTAGACCATCTGAAACCGGTGTAGTAGATACTGTAGTCATGACTCAATCAAACGAAGGAGGAAAGATGTACAAAATTAGAGTTAGAGATATGAGAATTCCTGAAATTGGGGATAAATTTGCTTCACGACATGGACAAAAAGGAGTTTTGGGAATTTTAGCTAACAATGAAGATTTACCATACACTGCAGAAGGAATTTCTCCCGACATTCTAATTAACCCACATGCATTCCCCTCTAGAATGACTGTTGGAATGTTTATGGAATCAATTACTGGAAAAGCCGCTGCTTTACGAGGAGAAAAATTTGATGGTTCTGCCTTTGTTGGAGAAAAAATGGATGAAGTCAAAAAAGTAATGGATGCTACTGGATTCAAATATTCTGGAAAAGAAATAATGTATGATGGTAGGACAGGCAAACCATTTCCAGTAGAAGTATTCATTGGTGTTGTGTATTACCAAAAACTTCACCACATGGTTGCAGATAAGATTCATGCAAGAGCAAGGGGTCAAGTTCAAATGTTAACCAAACAACCAACTGAAGGAAGAGCCAGAGGAGGAGGGCTTAGATTTGGAGAAATGGAACGAGATTGTCTTATAGCTTACGGCGCATCCATGATTTTAAAAGATAGGTTATTAGACGAATCTGATAAATCTGAAATTTACGTATGTGAAAGATGTGGTTTAGTTGCATATCATGACGTAAAACAGAGAAGATATGTTTGTAGAGTGTGTGGTGATAAAGCAAAAGTTTCATCTGTTTCAGTTGCGTATGCATTCAAATTATTACTCCAGGAAATGCAGAGTCTGAATATTGCTCCAAGACTTTTGATAAAGGAGAAGGTCTAATGTCACTTCAAACCATAAAATCAATTGATAGTATACGATTCTCAGTTTGGTCACCGACTGAAATTAGGAAATATTCTGTAGCTGAAATCACTGCTCCTGAAACATATGATGAAGACGGAATGTCCGTTCAGGGAGGATTGATGGATGGAAGACTTGGCACATTAGAACCTGGCCAAAAATGTCTTACCTGTGGAAATACCGCTGCTAGATGTCCTGGTCATTTTGGCCATATTGAATTAGCAGAGCCAGTTTTACACATTGCTTTCATTGACAATATTTACAAGCTTTTGCTTTCAACCTGTAGGTCCTGTTCAAGGTTGAGAATGTCACAGGAAGACCTTGATAAATTCGCAATAATTCGAAAACGAGAGGCAGCTTTTACAATAATTTCTCAAAAGCGAATTCCAGAACAAATTTTAGAAAAAGCAAAAAAAGCAAAAGAATGTCCTCATTGTGGTAAACCTCAATATGATCTAATTTTTACAAAACCTACAATTTTTATTGAAAAAACTGAAATCGGTGAAAATAGATTACTGCCAATTACAATTAGGGAGAGGTTTTCACAAATTATTAATGAAGATCTTAAACTCTTAGGTTATGATCCAGACACTGCAAGGCCAGAATGGTTCATTTTACAAGCTCTTCCAGTTCCTCCAGTAACCGTTAGACCATCAATCATTTTAGAAACGGGAATTAGATCCGAAGATGATCTAACCCACAAAATGGTTGATATCATTAGAGTGAATCAAAGACTAAAGGAAAGTAAAGAAGCCGGAACTCCGCCACTTATTGTACAAGATCTTGTTGATTTGTTACAATATCATGCTACGACATATTTTGATAATGAGGTTTCAGGAATTCCACAAGCTCATCATCGTTCAGGAAGACCTCTAAAGACTTTAACTCAAAGATTGAAAGGAAAAGAAGGAAGATTCCGTGGTTCCCTTTCTGGAAAAAGAGTTGACTTTTCAAGCAGAACCGTAATTTCTCCTGATCCTAATCTTGACTTGTCAGAAGTAGGTGTCCCTGAAACAGTTGCCATGAAACTTACTATCCCAGAAATAGTAACCGAGTGGAATATAGAACGAATGAAAAAAATTGTAATTAATGGCCCTAGCAAATTTCCTGGCGTTAACTACATTGTAAGACCAGACGGTGTAAAGATTAGATTAGATTTTGTTGAAGATCGTCAAACAATTGCTGATAATTTAGAAATTGGTTATTTGATTGAAAGACATCTAGCAAATGGAGACATTGTTCTGTTTAACAGACAACCTTCTCTTCACCAAATGTCTATAATGGCTCATTATGTCAGAGTTTTACCAGGTAAAACATTTCGATTACATCCATCTGTGTGTCCACCATACAATGCAGACTTTGATGGCGATGAAATGAATTTACATGTGCCACAAAGTGAAGAAGCAAGGTCAGAGGCAATTTTATTGATGAGAGTGCAAGACCAACTCATATCCCCTAGATACGGAGGTCCAATTATCGGTGCACTACGAGATTTTATTACTGGTGCTTATCTTCTTACCAAAGACGGTAGTACACTTACTCCACAAGAATTTTCAAATTATGCTATGTTAGGTGGATATGAAGGTGATCTTCCAACTCCTGCAACTAAAGACAAGGATGGTCCTTTATACACAGGAAAACAGCTATTCTCACTCTTCCTTCCTGAAGATTTTAACTATGTAATGACCTCAAAATGGTCCAAGGGAACAAAAGGAATCCCAAAAGATGTTGTTATAAAGAATGGTCAGCTTATTAGCGGTGTAATCGACAAGTCATCAATTGGTGCAGAAGAGGCAGAAAGTGTTCTACATAGAATCGCAAAAGATTATGGGAATGCACAAGCAAAAAACTTCCTTAATTCAGTTTTGATTATGGTTAAGCAGTACATCACACATTATGGATTCAGCTATGGATATTCTGATCTTGAATTGCCTGAAAAAGTTAAACAAAAAATTCTAGATGACATAGAAACTAGCTACGAAAAGGTTTATGATCTCACAGAAGAAGCAAAAAAAGGAACTCTAAAACTTACTAGAGGACTTTCTCCAAAAGAGGCACTTGAGGCATACATTGTTAACGAATTATCCAAAGCTAGAGATGCTGCAGGAAGTATGGCCGATCAATCTTTTGATGAAACTAACGCTGGAAGAATCATGGCTACCACTGGAGCTAGAGGCTCATCACTAAATATTGGTCAGATGGCTGGGGCATTGGGTCAGCAATCAAGACGTGGAGAAAGACTGCTTACTGGATACAACAATCGAGCTCTACCACACTTCAAAGAACATGAAAATAATCCTGACTCTCATGGTTTTGTAAAATCAAACTACCGAGAGGGTTTGTCAGCAATAGAATTTTTCTTCCATGCTATGGGTGGAAGAGAAGGGCTAGTAGATACAGCTGTTAGAACTCAACAAAGTGGGTACATGCAACGTCGATTAATCAATGCTTTAGAACATATCAAATTAGAATATGATGGAACTGTAAGGGATCCGCACGGACACATCATGCAATTCTTGTATGGTGAGGATGGAATTGATGTTGCAAGAAGTGATCATGGAGAAGCATTTAACATTAACAGATTGATTGAATCGCAAACAATAGTAGATACTGGTAAAAAATCTACAAAGGACGAAACAAGTGAGCTTGCTAAAAAATATACAAAAACTTACAATTCACGATTGAAAAATTTAGTAACAGAAGCGCTTCTAGATGCCAAAATAAGTAAAGAAGGAATTGAAAAAGTATGCAAGAAAGGACTTGACCTTTACAATAAAGCTAAAGTTGAACCAGGTCAAGCCGTAGGCATAGTTACTGCTCAATCAATAGGAGAACCAGGAACTCAGATGACTCTGCGAACATTTCACTTTGCAGGAATTAGAGAGCGAAACGTCACACTTGGACTACCAAGATTAATTGAGTTAGTAGATGCTAGAAAAAAACCGGTTACTCCAACTATGGATATCTATCTTGAAAAAGAATCAAAAACATCACGAGAAAAAGCAATTGAGGTTGCTAGAAATATTTTACAAACCAAAGTTAGTGCATTAATTTCTGAAAGTGAAACCGACTATTCTACTGAAATTAAACTACATTTGAATGCTAATAGATTGAAGGAGCGAGGATGTACAGTAGAGGATGTAGAAGCAGCACTTGAATCAAATAAAAAATTCAAAAGTGAAACCAATGGACTCACTATAACTCTAAAATTAGTAGATGAATCTGATGCGCCAACTGCTATTACCATTAGAAATAAGATTCTAAATACAACTGTAAAGGGAGTTCCAGATATTGGACGAGTTACAATTGTGCAAAAAGATAATGAATGGGTTATACAAACAACTGGCTCTAATCTTGCAAAGGTCTTAGAAGTTCCAGGAATAGATAAGAAAAATGTTAGAACCAACAATGTATTTGAAATTGCAGGTACGTTAGGAATTGAAGCTGCTAGAAATGCCTTGATAAATGAATTAAGTTCCACTCTTGAGGATCAAGGTTTGGAAGTTGATATTAGATACCTTATGCTAGTAGCTGATACAATGTGTTCTAAGGGATATATGCAACAGATTGGCAGACATGGAATTGCTGGTACAAAAGATAGTGTGTTAGCACGAGCTGCATTTGAGATTACAGTTCCAACAATCGCACATGCAGCACTTCAAGGTGAGATTGAACGCCTTAAGGGAATTACTGAAAATGTTATTGTAGGTAGCAATATTCCAATAGGAAGTGGTACGGTTGATCTTTACATGCAGATTTCAAAGAAAAACTAGCGACTTTAATAATTTTTATTTTAAAAATAAGGTATGAATTCTACACAATTATTAAATATTAATTTGAAAGGTGAGCTTTGTGATGGGGTCTAGAACAGAAATTTACCTATTCTCAATTTTAATATTACAAGCTTTAGCTATTCCCATTTTTGCTGAGGAAAATATCGACGATTCAAAGTCTGTGATGTTAGAAACTGATAAACCAGAATATCAAGTCGGAGAAAGGATAATAATCTCAGGTTTTGTTGAGGAAAAAAAGATGCCTGTGATTGCATTAAGAATATTTGATCCTTATGGCGGAATACTTTCTGCCCATCAGCTAGAAATTGAATCTGATAATACATTCTCCAAAACCATACTACTAGATTCACCCTTCTATGATGATGAAGGAGATTATACAATTTCCGTGAATTATGGTAAGTTACAGGCAGAAACTAATTTCAAAATGGTGTCTGTAGGCCAAGATGAATCTCTTGTTGAGGATGATTCTCAGACATTATTTTCTGAAATAATCGTGATGTTTACAGATAAAGAGGTCTATCAAGACGGTGATACGGTAACAATCTATGGACTGGTTTCTGAAAAAGATGAAGAATCAGTATTGGTAGGCATTTACGATCCGTTTGATACACCTGCAGGATTTTATTTTGGTAATGTAGATTCTAATCTGGAATTCAAAGTCTCTTTTCTAGTCAAAGCCGGTGTTAATTTTAAAACAGAAGGAACTTACTCAATTTCAGCGTTTTATGGTGATTCAGAAGAAGTAGTAAACTTCGAGTTTGTTAAACAAAATAAAAATCAAACTCCAATTGAAGAGAAAAAAACAAGCGATGACATTAAATCTTCTAAACCAAATGAAAAAATTACTAAAGATAAAAATGATGAACCTGCTTTATCAAATAATAATGTAAAAAATCCTCCCACAAATCCTTCAAAGAATTTATCAGTTGAAGATATCGAACTTGGTCTTATGCTCAATCAAATTAACTTAAAATGTGATAGAAACGAATTTGTTGACACAATTTCATATTATGATGGAATGGGTCCTGCATTAATTCGTCTTTGTAGATATAGTGACGCTATTTTTTATTATGATCAATCACTTCTCAAAGAACCAAATAATGTTGATATTCTAACAAACAAGGGATCAGCTCTGGCAAAAATGGGGTTATATGAAGAGGCAATAAAATATTATAATTCAGCTCTTGCCGTTAAACCTACCAATTATTTTACGTTAAATAATAAAGCTAATGCATTGGCAAACTTGGGCAATTTTCAAGAGGCATTTTCATTATACAGAAAAGCACTTGATGTTGGTGGTGATAATCCAGTAGTACTGCAAAACCTTGAAAAAGCTCTAGATAAATCCATTACTTTAGAAATAAAAAATGAACAAATTCTTTTAAAAAATAATACCCAGTC
>Ga0209878_1000013_pt1 | contig 19297 bp, 21 predicted proteins | sample GWRWN1_40_50_FD_187235 | JGI IMG/M metagenome (GOLD analysis project Ga0209878, IMG submission 187235) | Riverbed sediment microbial communities from areas with no vegetation in Columbia River, Washington, USA - GW-RW N1_40_50 (SPAdes)... | ecosystem: Environmental > Aquatic > Freshwater > River...
ATTTAAAGTTTTATTGGCTATAGCTTCTACTCACGAACAGAAGGTCAAAGGCCTTTCAGGCTTGGAAAAATTGGATGAGAATGAAGGAATGTTATTTTTATTCAATGAACCATCAAAACAAGGGTTTTGGATGAATGAAATGAATTTTCCAATAGATATAATTTGGTTAGATTCCAAGGGCAATGTTTCTCATATCGAAAAAAGTTTGCAACCTTGTAAACCGTTCATAGCCTGTCCTGTATATAATCCCCAAGTAGATACATTGTATGTGATAGAACTTAAGTCAGGTTTTTCCAACGATCATTCAATAGAGAATGGGATGATAATTAATTTTAGTTTAGCACGATAGAATTGATTTTTAATTAACGATAATTAAAATTGATCAGGGTGTAATCTACGTTAATGGGAAAAACAGATATAATCGTAAATTTTGACAAGAATCAAGTCAAATCAAAAGAAGAACTGAATGGAGTTATAAAAATCAAATATCCCGGCAGGTTTGATAGCATTGTAATAAATTCACAGATAGAAAATACCAGTGACACTTTTAGTTTTACAAAATTGAATGGCAAAAAAATTATTTATTCATACGCAAGAATGCCAATACTAAGACAGGATATCAAAGAAGGAAATGAAATTGAATTTACAGTAATCACCGAGCATATTCCGCAAGAAATTTCGAACGTTAAATTTAGAGTTTCTATAATCCAAGAACATAAGGAAGTAGCTGATGATGTAGCTTTCCTTAAAATAGTACCATGACGCAATACGCCAATGTTAATTTTAAGCATTTTAAGCATTTAGAAAGGCCAAATTGTGAAATATATTGGGACATGACCGGCAGATGATAAAAGTCTAGTAATTGAATCATAAGTAGTTAGACAAAACTCTTTACAATGATTACTTTTCCTGTCATCCATGGATGAGGTTCACAATGATAAGGGTACTCTCCCTCTTTAGTAAATGTAAATTCGTAGGTTTTTTGTGGAGGTATTATTCCTAAACTTTCAATTGAATTAAAGGGACCGCTTATCTGGTCGCTATATTGATTATCGGTAGTAACAGTATGGGCAGTAGTATCAACGTTAGTCCAAACAATCTTATTGTTAATACCTAATGCTCCTCTTATCTCCTTGGGTTCAAAATTTTTCTGTTGCGACGGTTGAGATGAACCTTCTATAATAGACACTTTGAGTGATTCAGGTGGATTCAAGACTTCTTCTGGTAATTGTGGTTTAGCATTGGCTTCTTTAGTGTAAACAAATTGATAGTAGGCCATACTGGCAGTCACAGCAATAATAAATGCCATGATACTGATTCCTGCGGCGTTATTATTCATTTAATATCTGGTTAATTAAATTGACGAATATATATAATATTAAGATACCCTGTTTGTTCCAATATGATATCATCATTTTGTATTCAACTTGCTATTACCAAATTTGATATGGAGAATATTAAATTTGAAAGCACCTTATTTTTTTTCGTCTGAAATTAATCGCTCTTCGTTATGAGTTGAGCCAGTCGATTGTGTCTTATTTGCAGATTGAACAGACTGGGTCGAAGATGTGCTACCCTTTGTAGACGGAGCCAAGGTTTTTTCTTTAGCCGTAGAATCGCCAAGTACTTTGGCACTAGCAGCAACCTCAGTAACAGCAGGGACTCCTGTTTTTATTAGTGGCGGAGTCTTTGGTTTCATAGGCATTGGAGGAATAGTTGGCTTTGGCGGTGGAGCTTTTTGCATCGATTTTCCATGTCTGAATACATGAAACATGCCAGCAAAGACAAGCATCATAATACCCACGATAAACAGAGAGTAATTCTTCATTCCACTCAGAACTGCATAATATGCGGCAATATTCAGATATATCTGAAATGCCAGGAGAGCAATAAATATTGCATATATCCATTTTTCAGATAAGTTTATTGAGTTTTTGCCTGCCGGTTTTTTGGGTTGAATCTTTGCATTTGCTTCTGCATTTTTGGCCAATTTGATCATCATGTATGTAAAACCGAATGACAATGGCACCAACAATATCATAACTAGATAAAGGAAAACAGGATCAATTACAAGTCTTTCTAGTAATGATTTGGTTCTATCTGGATCAATATAAAAACCCCAGTAGGTCGTTACTATTATTTGTGCTAAACTTGTAATCCCTATTGCAGTAATTATTGGTCTATCTTTCCATGAAAATTTCTTGTATCGATCGATAAACGGTACTATAAGTAATGCAAAAATAAACAAACCAGGCCAAGCTACACCTGTTGTAAATTTATCGTATGCACTACGTAGGAACGCGTATAGCCCGGTTAAGTACCACTCAGGTACAGTTATACCTGGGGGAACATTAGGATCGAATTTCAATCCCATATCCACAGGAAATACACCACCTGTTAGCATGATTGCTCCTGTTATCGCCATTACCATTGGAACATCGAATACCAAGAATCTTGGGAAGTGTACAACCATTAGACCCAACATTGCGATAGGCAGGAAGAAGACATGAAAGGCGTAAAACCTCAAGACAAAATCATGGAATCCCGAACCGAAGAAAGCTTCTCTCATCTGTGGTCCCATTATTGGGATTGAATTAGTTAGTGAAGCAGCAATAGAAATTGCTAATTCTGCTCTTTCACTAAAAATTATATCATATCCCGTAAAAGCCTCCAGTATTGTAAGTACTCCTAGTATAATTCCAGTAACCCAAAGAATTTCATTTCTAATTTTGTATCTACCACTGAAATACTGATAGTACATATGAAGAAGTGCTACCATGACCATTGCGTTTGATGCATGATAATGGATATTTCTCAGATGAAATCCATAAGGAATAACGTCATTAATGTTCTTAACACTATCCCATGCTCTATCTAAGATGGGCTCATAAAATAGCATAAGTAATGCTCCAGTAATACCTAAAATTATGAAAAGTACAAAAGTAAGCATCCCCAAAAATCCAAGTGGACTTACAAATCTGCTAGGTAAGGTAAATTTTAGTCCCATAAAAATAGTTCGTTCTACCCCGGTGTAAATCCACCTGATAAAACGAGTTAGACTATTCTCGCTATGTAAGGAAACGCCCATAACCCACTATCCCATTCCCATTTACACTCCAATTTGGAGGTTTAATCGATATGTTACCATCAGCAGCTATCTCTAAATCTAATCTAGGTAATACGTTGGAAGGCGGAGCCTGCAGTGAAGCAGGACCTGCAAATGATTTACCAGTAAGAGCATCATACATACTTCCATGACATGGACATTCACCTCTTTTTCTTCCTTCTTGTGGCCAATATTTCCAGAGACACCAGAGATGAAGACAAACCATGCTGTATAATCTGAAAGCAGATACATCATTCTTGTTTCCACCAAGTTCTTCAGGCAATCTAATAAACTGCCACGCTCGAAATGCTTCTTTATTTAATACTGGATCATCAGTTTTAGGGTAAATAACTGCCTCTGAGTGATTAACTTGAAAAGTATTAACATTGGCTTGAGAACCATCTGGAAGTTCCACCTTTTGTTTTTGATTTGATTGTCCAGTTGGGTTTGGAAGGAATTTTCCCCAATCAACAAAAACTGCAAAAGTCATTACCGTACCGGCAGCAGCCATAAGTTTTAGGAAATCACGTCTTGTTACCTTACCTCCACTTTTCGGAGAAGGCTCCTGAGCCATACAAATCTACAGACTCGAAATATATCATATAAACTTTTATTCACTAAAGATTGGTCCATTTTTATCCAAAGTTAAATAATTTTGTTAAATTTTTATTCTAAATTTATAGCAAATTGATCGCCGATGAATTAACTGTTTTAAATTTACAAAGTCTCTAATTTTTTTACTTTCTTGTTAAATCTTTCTCTAAATTCCGGAACATTAATAATTGTTCTTTCATGGAGCCCTTCTCCTATCTTTTCTATTTTGTCCATTGCATCTACTTCAAAAGTTACTTTTCGATCATTTACATCTATCACCTTAGCTCTTACTTTAACTTCTGCTCCAACAGGCGTTGCTTTTAAGTGCTTGACATTAACTAGGGTTCCTACCGAGTCCCATCCTTCATCTTGCAGAAACTTCTCCTTCAACAACAATCTACAGGTTTCTTCCATCTCTGCAATCATGGAGGGAGTTGAAAAAACATTTTCTCCTTCCCATAAAAAACTTGTAGATTGCCCTCTATTTACGCTAATTTTTCTCTCTTTAATGGAACCAGTAAGTATTTTTTTATTCATAATTCACAGCTTTTAAAAAAATCTACAAAAAGAAGAGAAGGTCGGGGGCGGGACAGATTACCTTTGGTGTCTATGTTTTACGGCTGATGCAATAACATACACTAAGCCTACGCTCAATCCAAAGGCCAGCGGTATCCATACTCCGAAGCTCTCCCAAGTTGGCGGTGCTATTTGTTGAATTATGCTTTCGAACATTATTAAGTGTGGTATAAAAGTAATCAGTATATTAGATTTTCTCTGAGAACTAGAATTATCAAATTGATATTGACTTAAACACTAGAGCAAAATGTGCTGCTGATTTTTATTGTCAGAAAGGAAATCTAGTTAACACATTCTACGTTGCCCTTAAATTACCCACAAGTGACTATTTGAAAATATGAAAATGCAGAAAGAGTTGAAAAAATTCTGTCCAAAGTGTAAGAAGCATACAGTTCAGTCAGTAGCCATATACAAGAAAGGAAAAGATAGAAAAACCGCATTAGGAGCAAGAAGACATGCAGAGGACAAAAAAGGATATGGTGGACAAAAATTTCCAGAGCTTAAAAGAACTGCCAAAACTACGAAGAAAATTACTCTAAGATATACTTGTAAAAATTGTCAACGTAAAACAATGAAAGAAGGTATGCGAATGCGTAAGCTGGAGATTCAACCTTAATTTGTGATGTGCGATGAAAAAAGAAAATATATTAATTCCAAAACCAAGAAGCAATTTTTTGTCTGTACAATGCACAAGTTGTCAGGAGAAACAAGTCATTTTTTCCCATGCAACAAGTGACATCAATTGCAAATCATGTGGAAATCCTATGGCAAAAAAAACGGGTGGAAAAGCAACGATCTTGGGAGAAATCATTAATACTCTTGATTAAATTTTTTTGATCTCAGTAAGAAAAAATCTTTCTTTGTATTTATGTTGAAGGCAAGTCTTTCGTCATTCAGCGTTATGTAATGTTCTTTGATTACTTGCCCTGCTTGTATTTTGGAAGTATCAAAAATTGTTATTCCAGAGTGAAAATACTCTTTGTTTCCTTGTTTTATTGCTAGGGTTGGGATTAGTCCCAATTTTATTATAAATCCTCTATCCAATATTATGGAGATACACTGCTTGTCTGCTTTCCAGTTAGAAATTATTCTCCGAATCAATTGATGGGTAATTAATGGCATATCTGAAGGCATTACAATAACAACATAAGGTTTCAATCTTTCTAAAACAATCATGAGATCAGTTGAGTAGTTTGTACCGCTCGTTTCTATAATGTCAAGAAATCCTGTAAAGTAATAAGGATGGGTTTTTAAAAACTTCAAAGTCAGGTTACTATTGCAACTTGTTGCTGCATAAATTTTATCAAATTGTTTTGAACCTTCCAAAGATTTGAGAATGTACTCAATTAGTGGCTTATTGTTAAAGCTTAGCATGGCTTTCTCTGAGCAGAAATCCTTTATTCTTTCACCTTTGCCGCCACACATGATTAGAGCTAACATATCTTATGTTAATCTCAAATTGTCAATGTAGATAATATCAGCAATGATGATAAACGAGCAATTTCGTTAGAAGCGCCGAAGACATCACCACTTACTCCTCCAAAATTCCTGTAAGATATAATATAAATAATAAATCCTATGATTATGACAATCCCTAAAGATAGTAAACCCAGCACACCCCCTATAATGAGTACGAGTGCGACTGTGAAAATAGTAGATATAGCTATCTTGTTTCTTTTTTTCATTTCAATAGTGAATGGAGAGCTATACCCAGACCAAGCAGAATCACCCACAGATGCTTGCATTACCATAACATATTTCGCAATTATCTCAGAGGCAATAATGGCGTAAAGTAATTTAAGAGATGAATCAAAACTAAATAATGCAATAAATAGACCTATAAAATTAATAATTAGCGCCGTAGCCCCGGCGGATCCTACTATTGGGTCAGACATTACTTTTCGCTTAGATTCTCTATCCCCTTTTACCATTAGTCCATCAGCAAAATCGGCTAATGCATCAACGTGATGAAGGCCGGTAATGATAACAAATGTTACCAATACTACAAAACTACTAATATACTGTGGCAGGAACATAGAGGAGAAAAATGCTATAAATCCTACAATTATCCCAATTATTGCGCCACAGACAGGAAAAAAATGCATGTTCCTTGCAATGGTATCTAGATTAAAGCTGTATGCCTTTGGCATTGGAATAATTGTCAAAAAAGAGAGAATTCCAATAAAAGGCTCAAAGAACATATAAAATGTTCCACCATCCTAGTAATGATAATATCAAAACCAATGGTAAAGATATGATAATAAAAAACAATATAACTGCTATTTTCACCATGGTTAAAGCATTTTTACATTTTTCAATAGAAAGAGGTTCGATATTTATACCCAATCCATAATGGCCAACTTTTTCTAGTCTTACTCTCAGAGCCCCTGCTAATACTGACATCGGATATCCTCCATTAAGACTCGGCGTATTTTTATGATCCTTGCACATAATCATTATAGAATTTTTCCAGTCTGCCCCAGTTATCTTTGAAGAAATAACTAGTAATAATGCACACAATCGTGCAGGAATAAAGTTTGAAATAGTGTCAAGCTTTGCTGCCATCCAACCTATATTATAGTGATATTTATCAGTATAACCTATCATAGAATCAAGAGTATTAATAATTCTATAAGCAATTGCTCCGGGAGGACCGAACAATGAGTAGTAGAATAAGACGGATCCTATTCCATCCACCATGCTTTCTCCTATCGATTCTATTGTAGCAGATAGAATATGTTCTCTATCCAGAGTATCGGTCCTCCTTCCTACAATAAATGAAAGTCTCTTTCTCGCATCAGCCAAATTTTTCTCTTCTAATGCAAAAATTACGGCACACACATGTTTTTCTAAAGTTAGAATAGGCATTGTAAATTTTAGTACTAGTAACGAATATATCAACAACACAAATATTCCATATAATTTGTAAAGTATAATTGAAAAGTAATACGAGGCAACAGAAATACCGATCACTAAACTCAAGGTAAAGATTATACCGTTTAGCTTTTCGTATTTAGGACTAAATTTGTGCTTTAATTTTGGGATAAAGTAGATTACAAATTTCCCAAACCATGAAACAGGATGAAACCTATTTGGAGGATCGACAAGAAAAAAACTTAGTGCAATACCACCAATAAGCGTTAATAAAATAAATTCAGAGATCATGATTCATTTTAAAATACTTAAGATATATTTCATATCGGTGTTCTTTTTAAAAGTAGATGCAATATAGTTAATATGTTCATCAAGGTGGCTTTTAGTAAATGAAAATATCGACCTTTTTTGATCCAATGAATCCTCATTTGGAATATTGAATTCTATTTTCGGAATTACTCCTAAAACTTTCTTCTTTGTCATCTTTTCAACTGATATTATTGCTTTATTTAAAATAGATTTTTGTCCAAGAAACTTGTTGATTATTACACCTTTTACAAGCTTTCTCTGTCGAGTTGGCAGTAATCTTATTGTTCCAAATATCGCTGCAAAACATCCCCCACGTTCAATATCTGCTACCAATAACACTTGAGCATTAATTTTTTCTGCAAGTATCATATTTGCAATATCATAGTTTGATAAATTGATTTCTGCAGGTGAGCCCGCACCCTCTATTACAATTAGATCATTTTCCTTCCTAAGACTTTCTAAATCTTGTAGAACTTTGGGAAATCCTTTTTGGAGAACAAAACTCCTGTAGTAATCTTCTGCACTCATATGTAAATTTTTTAATCCTCCTAAAATAATTTCACTTATATCACTCCCGAGAGGTCTCAAAAGTATCGGGTTCATTCTAATGTCAGGTTCTACTCGAGCTGCAACGGCCTGAACAGCTTGTATTTTTGCCATCGCCTTTACAGATTTTTTTTCTTTGAGAATATGAAAATTTGAAGTCATGTTTTGGGCCTTAAATGGACATACTTTGTATCCCATATCCGAGAATATCCTGCAGAGGGCTATTACTAAAGTACTTTTTCCAGCCCCTGATGAAGTCCCCTGTATCATCAACAGTCTGGCTTTCATGTATCAATGGACTCCAATGAATCAAGCAAATCCAAATTTTCACTATGAGTTCTGAGTGCAACTCTGATGTACCTGTGATTCATACCCTTAAAATCACTACAATCTCGAACAAGGATACCGTTTTTTTCTAGCAGTAAATCTCTAACATGCGTAGAATTGCCATGATGAAGTCGGATCAAATAATAGTTTACATCTGATTCTATTGCGGAGAACGAGTTCATTCTGTTATTTATGTTAGTATACATGAAATCACGTTCAGATTTTATTATTTTTCTTGCCCTTCTTATGTGAGAAAAATCTTCTAACGCAGTAACACCTGCCATTTGAGCTAGTCCGTTTACATTCCAACTTATTTTATTCTGCAAAATTTTCTTTGCGGTACTTGGATGGGAAACACAATATCCTAATCTTAATCCCGCAAGCCCAAATGATTTTGTCAATGAACGTAAGACTACTATATTTTGAAATTCATTAATCTTTTCAATGAAAGTTCTTGGATGTTTATTCTCATCAACGAATTCAATAAAACTCTCATCTATGAAAATCTTTATGGAACTATCTAATTTCTCTATTAGCTTTTCTATCAATTCATATGAAAATAGTCCGGTTGGATTATTTGGATTGCATAAAAATATAGCATCAGAATTTGTTGATTTCTCCAAAATTTTATCAATATCTAGTTTCCAATTTCGAAGCGGCACATGCTTAATCTTAGCACCTATTTTTCTTGATGCTAACTCATATTCACAAAATGTTGGGGACGGTATTAATACTTGGTTCCGGACAAATGTTCTTACAAAGTTATAAATTAATTCCGTTGCGCCATTGCCTATATTAACTGAGTCTTGGGATAAGCTACCGCCCAGATAGTCAATTATTTTTTTTTTTAGAATTGTGTGTTCATTATCTGGATATATTGATGAAAGCGTAGGTAAATTTTTTCTCAAGGCCTTCAAAACCTTCTTAGATATTCCTAACGGATTAATATTGGAACTGAAATCAACTCTTACTGAGCTAGGATTTACAGAATAAATCCCACCATGAAAACATGAATATTGAATCATTTAAATTCCATATGAGGTGCTATATAACATGAATGGATAATATTATGTTTTTTCCGAAAACGAATATTAGTTGCGTTTTGAATAACCGCATATTATGTTAAAAGTTGCGGTTATAGGTGCGACAGGCGCCGTAGGACAAGAATTTGTTATTGCACTCAATAAACACCCGTGGTTTGAACTAGTTCAAATGGCATCATCGGAGAGATCCGCTGGAAAAAGATACATAGATGCACTCAGGGATCCAAATACTTCACTACTCAAATGGCACAATAAGGAAAATGTTCCTGAAAAAGTAAGGGATATGGTTCTAAATAGAGTTGAAGAAATAGACCCGAAAAAGCTTGATCTAATATTTACTGCTCTTGAATCAGAAGATGCTAAAGTAATTGAACCAAAGATGGCTTCAGAAGTACCTGTAATAAGTACGGCTGCGGCGTTTAGATACGAGGACGACGTTCCCATACTGATTCCGGGAATAAATGACGAACATTGTGAATTGTTGAATATACAGAAAAAGAATAGGAAGTGGAATGGCTTTATTGCGCCATTGCCTAACTGTACTACTACAGGAATGGCTATAACTCTTAAACCGCTAATGGACGAAATGGGATTGGAGAGTGTATTCATGACTTCAATGCAAGCTTTGTCTGGCGCAGGCCGATCTCCTGGCGTGATTGCATTAGACATCATGGATAATGTGATTCCGTACATACCAAAAGAAGAAGAAAAAGTTCAGGTCGAGACAAAAAAGATCCTCGGAAAATTTGATGGAAATTCAATCATGAATGCTTCTATCAAGGTAAGTTGTACATGTACTAGGGTCCCAGTAATGGATGGACATACTGAAACAATTTTTGCTCAACTAAAGAAAGCTGCTTTACCGGATAAGGTAAAAGAATTAATGATTAATTTTTCCAAATCTGTTTCAATAAAAAACTTGCCATCTGCACCAGAAGACTATATCATTGTTCATGACGATCCTACTAGGCCCCAGCCTAGAATTGACAGAGAGATTAACGATGGAATGACAACGGTTGTCGGAAGATTGCGAAAGGATACTGTGTTTGAAAATGGCATAAAATACGTACTATTAACCCATAACGAAAAAATGGGTTCTGCAAAGGGTGCCATTTTGTTAGCTGAGCTGTTTAAATCAAAGAAAATTATTTGAGTATGCATTATTGATAAAAAATTTAAATAAAATTGAAATTAATACATTTATTAACCCCAGAATTTACGACATAATTAGTGATTTCTGTGTATAAAATAGACGATTTAGATCTTAAAATTTTGGAGGAACTCTCAAATGATGCGTCCATTTCTGTTCCCAGACTTTCAAGAAAAATTAATATCAATGCTTCGGTAGTTTATAGCAGAATTAAGAGATTAGTAAAAAGAGGTATTATTAGAAAATTCACAATACTGATGAATGATGAAGCCCTTGGGTTCAACGTAAAGGCGCTGACTGGCATAAATATGGATTCAAAACTGAGAGACAATGTTTTAAATGAATTGTTCAGGATTCCCGGCGTTACGGAAGTTTCTGAGGTTACAGGGAGATTTGATATTTTAGTCACAATGAATTCTCATTCATTGGACGAAATGCACCAGTTAATATCAGAAAGAGTCGGACGTATTGAAGGAGTGCAGAAAACGGAGACATTTATTGAAATGAGAAAAACAGCGAGGGAAATCCCAATTCCACCAAAAAAACAAGAATAAATTTGAACCAAGTATCTGATTCCAATTTTTATTGAACGTGGATTAAACTATTTTTAGGCGATTCTTAGGTCAGCTTCAATGTAAAATGTCATTCTACCAAAAATGTGAATTTATTTCATGACGGCACTGTAACTAATGATCGGAGATACCTTGTGGTGATCGTGTTATTTATTTTGTCAATTATAATATGAAGTGGTCACACAATTTTTTAGAATGAAATAAAAATAATCAAGTGTTTGACTTGGTGCCCAAATTACCTGCTTGCCCTTGTCCCATGCGAATCATTTCGTTTATCTTATTTTCAACTTCCTTTAAATTTTCTTTTACTCTTGTCTCTTGTTTACCTAGAACTATCAACCGAGTGTTAGAGAGATCTTTCTTTTCCTCAAGTTCTTTAAGTGTATCATCCTTCTTAGTTTTAACCAAGAGAGGCCCAACGCTCTTGTATACCACTTCATCTTGTTCTGATTTCTTTAGTTCTTCTGTAGCTTTTTCTATTTCCACAGATTCTGCTTCAAGTTGCTGCTTTTGCATCATTATTGCTTGTAAATTCTGCTGTAACTGCTGTAACCTTGCAAGTTGTTCTCTTAACCAGGGTGGAATTTCTTGTTCGCTCATTTCTATTTACTTTACTTTACCATCATAAATCTATAGCGTTTTATAAATTTAGAGACAAATATGATAAACTCAGCAATCTAAGGTATGTGTTAATAATAGCGCGGAGTGACTGTAGATCGTGTGTGGTAATATTAATAAAAACTACCCCATTTTTTGAAAAGATCTTTATTTTTTCATTACAAGTGATAAATCTAGTTTCAGGATTTAGGGCGCTAGTAATGGTTTTTCCAATCTTCGAAGATACTTCTGGTGAAAAGTTTTCTATAGCAATTTGAATACTAATATTTACTCTTTGTTTTTTCAAAGTTTACATCATATGTACCAGCAGCTACTTTATAGTTGCATTTTGAACAATACCAAATTCCCAGTACTTTCCTATCAAATTTTATTGATCCGCATTTTGGACATCTTCTCTTTTTTTTCAAAATCCTGTAAATCATGCCATATCTCTTCCTAACCGTAGCTCCATATTTTACCCCCAATCCCTTCAAGCGCGATATTTTATGTTTACCTCTACTTACCAAGTTTGATCAATCCCTCAAGCTTCACTCTAATTTCTTCGCCCTTAATTCTTGCTTTGTCGACAATACCCTTCACCTCATCAACTGTGAAATACCCCTTCAAGCCCTTTTGCATTGCAACAATTGAACCCTTTGAATTTGTGGTAATTGTCAGTCTTGCATCCATACATGCTTCTTCCTCAGTATTTGGATCCAAAAGTAGATAATCGCCAATTCTTACGGTAGTAATAGAGACAGGGATTGTAGTAATTGGAGGTTCTTGAGTTTTCCCTGTTTCTACTACTTTGTCATCTTTAATTTCAAAAATAGGTAGTTTACAACTAGCTAATGCCGATACTACTGCATATGATGTTGCGTCAAAAAGGTTACCATCTACGTTAATGATACTACAATCTACAAAAATAGTATACACAATTTTTCCGGGCACCAAGACTAATTTGCTTAAATCTAACATTTCCGATTCTCTAACACCTCTATCGACAACCCTAGCAAGTTCAATCGTCTCTTCATCAGGTGGTCCTGGTTCTATATGAGGAGAGGCGATTGGTAGTACTTCGGCCGTAATTATCATAGCTCCACTATTTTCCAGGCCCTCAAAAGGCTCCCCAGTTTCTACTTTTACTCCTGCAATAACTTGTGTCTTACCCAACTTGACCCAAGCCGATCCGCTTGCCTTTTTTATGACATCTATTTCAATCTGAAGTGGTCTTATTTCATCTAAACTTCTTTCATCTAATCTTTTGCCTGCTGAAATTGATTCTCTCATCTGTTTTTTACGCAGATTTTCAACAATTATAGTAGATTTCTTTGATAGACTCATTATTCTTTCAATCCCTTTTCATTGCCAAAGTATTTTTCCATTAGAGAGGAACGTTGTATTTCATAGACCTTTAAGCAGCCACGTATAGCTTCTTCTAAACAGGTATTGAATTCAGTAGGATTCAACTCTCCATCAAGCTGAAGAAGTGTTATTTTCTTAAGATTTGGCATATATGCTACTGGCATGTCAGCTCCTCCTTCTTTATCTTCGGTGTCATTAATATCAATCACTATTTTGTCATCCACCTTTCCTGCTGCACATGCTGAAACCATATCACGCATATTTATTCCTGCATCTGCAAGTGCGACTGAGGCAGCAGTTATGCCCGCACATCGTGAACCTCCATCTGCTTGCAATACTTCGATAAAGATATCGATCGCTGCTCGAGGATAGTCCTCAAGCATTACAGCAGGTTCTAGTGCTTCTCGAATCACCTTTGAAATTTCCGTCTCTCTTCTTGATGGTGCAGGACTTTTGCGAGTATCGGTTGAAAATGGAGACATATGATATCTACACCTTATAACACATCGGTCAGATAGTGCCATGTGTTTTGGATGAACTTCCCGTGGACCATACACTGCCGCAATTATCTTATTTTTACCAAATTCTATAAGTGCAGAGCCATCTGCATTCTTTATTATTCCTACATTAATCTTTACCTCTCTTAATTCATCAATTATCCTTCCATCGCTTCTTTTTCCGCTTTCATCTATAAGGCTTCTATTTTGTACCATCTGAATTCATCATTCCCATTTCTTTACCATTATCGTTCGAAATAACTTTATCATCATTCATCGGTGTCTCATTCATCTCATGATTGTTTTGAGTATCATTTTCAATGTCAGATTCTGGTACATTCAAGAGTTGTTTAATTCTTTGCGTAAGGTTTGAAGTATGCGCTTCTACTTCTACTATATGAATTGCGTTTAATGCAAGATTGGTTCCTTCCTTGTCCTTCCCTGATATTACTATTATTCCATTTTGACCTATTGTTACCCTTGTGGAAGTCGCCTGCTCAATAGTCTGGATCATCGACCCTCTTTTTCCTATAAGTCTTGGAACTCTAGTCGCAGATATTTTTAATAATTCACCTGTCGGGATCTTTCCCAAGTCCTTATCTTGAATTGTAAGAATCGGATCTCTAGTCCTATCAAAAATTGCAATTCTAGCAACAATAACATCACCGCTTGATAATTGACTTCCCATATCATCATGCGCCGGGGAAAAATCTCTTCCAAATATGTCTTGTGCAGGCAAATGTGCAGAAAAACATGAATTTATGTCGACAGACCAGGAAAGTGATGAATGGTCTAGTATTTTACCTATTACAATATCATTTACTCGAGGAAAATAAATTCCTGATAACGGAATTACTTTGGTACCATCCTTATTTGATTCTGTAATTCCAATTCGAGTTGCTACAATTGAATTTCCATTCCTAATCACATTACCCAAAGGTTTGAAATTACCTTCAGCTACAATATCACCAGGAATGACGTATTTTCTTTTAACTTCCTGCATTTAGTGATCCTCCAATATAAGAATTCAAAAATCTTTTATTCATAATACTTCCTTTTTGGGAAAGTTAGAACAGACTTATATTTTAAGTGTGGGCAACTGTGCCAACAATATGAACAGCTCTTATTTCTCCGTGACCTGAGCTGAACCTTTAGTTGCAGTTCCAATTCGATCTAAGAAGGAACCCTTCATTCCTGCATTGATATTGAGAACTACTTGTAATGATCCATCTGAAAGCCATTGTTCTGATTTTATCTCACCAATGCTTTTGAAGACACTAAATGATTGTCCTGAAAATTGAGGAGGTACGGTCACATTCAACTCCAATATTTCTGACTTCAGGGGTAATATTTTTCTCAACGGTTCAATGATATTCTTAATCTGATCATCTAGCCGCTTAAACGGATCAATTGCCAATCGTGCTTCATCAAGAACAGCATTAATTCTTGAAATGGGATGGGGCATATGCGTTTTAGGATCAACAAAATTTTTATTGATATATTGAACTATCTGTTTTTTCTTTTCTTCAATCATCTTTCTACGTTGATCAGTATTCATGTTTAGATCACCCTTAGCCATAATCTGCTTTGCTATTTCTAGTTGATCTGTTGTTTTAAAATGCTTCATTAGCTTTTCAGTCGAGATCCGGGTCCCCTTGTTTGCATCGGAATAAATTTCGTCTGATATCATAATATTAGAAATATCAATGTTTTTGCCAAGTTTATATTCCAGAGCAGGATCAGGTTTCACCAATATTTCAAATTTTTCATTCCCTGCACTTAATCTAACTATTGTAAATTTATCAAGCATGTTAATCCTAATATCTGAAAATATATAAGCATACAAACGAGAAATAAAGGTTCAGATACTTAACAATAAAAAATAAAAAAGTAAGGAAATAAAAAATTCAGCCTTCTTTTACTCGCTCACGTAAGCCCTTTCTCCATGTTGGGTTAAATCGAGTCCTATTTCTTCTTCTTTTGGAGTAACTCTTATGCCTCCAGGCCACACTTTGTCCATTATTTTTATGATTATTGCTGTTATACCCATCGCCCATGCTAGAGATGCAAACGCGCCTACAGCATTTTCTAGTAGTTGAGGCGGATTGCCAAACACGAGTCCGTTATCTCCCCATGGAGTAAATCTCTTTTCTGCAAACATTCCAGTTAATAATGCACCTACAAGCCCTCCAATTCCATGAACGCCCCATGTATCCAAGGCGTCATCCCATTTCCTACTATTCTTGAACATAACTGCTGCATAACAAGCCACTGACGCAGCTATTCCGATAACAAGTGCTGACATTGGGGAAACAAATCCTGATGCCGGAGTAATAGCCACAAGTCCAGCTACGGCACCAGAGGCAGCTCCAACAGTCGATGGTCTTCCTGTATGTGCCCAAGAAAGTAATGACCAAGTAACTACAGCCATACCGGTAGCTACCTGTGTTGCGACAAATGCGCTTGTAGCATTGGTAGCTGCTGCACCAGCAGAGCCAGCATTGAATCCAAACCATCCAAACCACAGTAGTGCAGCTCCTAAAACAACTAGTGAAATATTGTGTGGTTCCATAGGTACTTTGCCATATCCTATTCTCCTTCCCAACATTAATGCTATAACTAGTCCTGACCATCCAGATGTAATATGAATGACAGTTCCACCAGCAAAGTCAAGTGATCCATAGCAACCAGTCCATCCAAAGCCACAATATCCAGGATTCATTCCATAGTTATCTGGACCTGTGATTTCCCACGTCCAGTGTGCAGCAAAATCATAGACAAAGGTAGCCCACAGTACTACGAAAATAACAAATGCACTAAATTTCATTCTTTCAACAAGGGCAGCTACAATTAATGCAGGAGTAATGATGGCGAACATCATCTGGAATATCATATATGTCTGGTGTGGAATAGTAGTTCCAGTTATTCCCCCATAGGCAATTGAAGGAACATCATGAAGAACATTATCTAAACCAGCCCAGTCTAGCGTTCCAATAAACCCATAACCACCTGCGTCTGGTCCAAAAGCCAAGCTGTAGCCCCATAATACCCATTGTACAGCAACTATGCCGGTAGTGATAAACACCATATGGAGAGTACTTACCGCATTTTTTTGTCTGGACAGGCCTCCATAAAATATAGCCAAACCCCCAGGCGTCATTATAAGCACTAGCGCTGAAGCTGTCATCATCCATGCATTATCTCCTGAATTAATCTCACATGGGATCAAGTCCCCTTCTGCAGTTAAATTATAATTTCCACTAGCGTCACTTGCCCAGCAATGATATGGTACAGCAGGATCATCAGGCTTGTAAGCAGAAGCGCTCATTAAATAAGCTGACGTCACAGTGATTGTTGTCAAAATTCCAACTAACATGAACATAGTAATGTTCTTCCTAAACATTATTCACCAGTATTTTAGAGAAGTATAAATAATATAACAATATAATATGAAATTCTAATGAGACTAATATAAAATTATTATCACTATAATTATTTACAATATTTGCATTTTATATAATTATCATAATAAAGTTATTTCATGATATCTTAATCTCACAGAGCCTTAAGAGCAAATTTGTCCACAGGTGTCAATTTTATAAAATATCAAATCAAATCGCTCGACTAGACTATTCATGTGTTTATTGCCTTATCATGATACATAGTCTCAATCGTTATTTATTGAATATAGATTTTATCTATTAAATTATTTGTATTTGATTCTGATCCATTTTCTGTCTAGTATAAATATTATTTTTAATTCAAAAAATTTCAGTTGTCTACATTGTTGCGTTACCTTACCATAGAATTAATACATAAACATAATGATTACCACAAACAAGAACATAAAATAATATCGCATCAGATTTGTGAATATTTGATGGCTAAATTATTCATGATAATTGAGGTTAATTTGCAAAGTGGTAACAATAATTTTCTTGATTTTTTGATTTACTATTTTGATCTCTGATCTTTGGACTAAAAAATCACCAGAACCGAAAATTTTGAAACATATAACTATGATAATTATTTTGCAAAGACAATTTTGTTCAAAAACCATTATTGCGACTGTATTTACGTTACGACCTATGATATCATATAAGAAAGGATTCATTAACAACTATAAATGCAAAAATTCATTGTGATCAGCTCAATAATGACCCATTAAAATGAATTTAATTATCTGAAAAAAATTATTTATCTCGATTTTTAATTGACATTATTGTTTCAGTACCACCATGAATCAAGGCCATTTAATTGTGATTTGCAAGAAACGTTAAAAAAATTCTTGTGACCAAATCTATTTATTTTGACAATGGTAATCAATAATGATGAGTAGATTCTTCAGAGCTAAAGACAAGAATGACAATACTTCTAACAATGCAGAAGAAACCAAAAACACCATAGACCTTCGTGACTTTCAGGTACGTGATTTATATAAAAAAGGTGTGAATCACATGTCTAACGACAAATTAAATGATGCCATACGTAGTTTCGAGTTAGCTCTTAGGATAGATCCAAAGTTTGTTGAAGCCTGGATTAAGAAAGGCTATGCCCACTTCCACATGGATGATTACTCATTTGCCATATCTTCGTATGATATGGCATTGAATATAGATCCCGATAATTATGAAGCTTGGAATTTAAAGGGACTAGCATATTATAAAATGAATAACTATACCAAAGCTATAGAATGCAGTGTGAAAGCTCTAGATGTAAATCCAAGTGATGGAATGGTTTGGTACAACTACGCATGTTATCTCACATTAGATGGGAAGGTGGATGACGGAATGGAGGCTTTGAAAAGAGCGATTGAAATAGATATTTCTCATGCAAAAAAAGCTGTGCGGGATCGAGATTTTGAAAATGCTCGGGCAGAAGAAGGTTTTATGAGGATAATTGAAGTGGTAGTACTCGAATCCTTACGACAAGGATTTGATTACGTAGGTAAAATTGTTTGGTTAACTGGAATGGATAAACAGGATGTTGAAGATGCCTTCATGAGGTTAAGTATGAAGGGACTAGTGACATTAAAAGAAAAGAAATCACTGACTGGTAAGGAACAGTACTATGAACTTTCAAGAGACCTCTCAGACAGACTGGGAGAAATGAAAAGATCCGGATTTCTTCAATCCAAGGAGTATTCTGCACCAATTCAGGAGATAAGGGACATTCTTGAAATATTAGACAAATCAATTGAATCTGTCAAAAATGGAGACTTAACCCAGACTATTGATTCATTTGAACAATTAACAAGCCCACAGAAACATGGCAATACAATGATAGAGCAATTCTTTGATCAACATCGTGATTTGAGGGTGTATTATGTTAGGCTGAAGGAAAAAGGTCAAGAATATCTTGATTCTCATAAATCAGAGTTAACTAATTTACTTCAAAACATAATAGAAAAAGTTAGAAGTGGTCCTTTATCTAGAACAATCTTGGATTAAAAGTATATTTTTTTACTGAATTTGATTAATGAATTAATGACGTCTAAAAATTCTGTTTGTTTATTTTGGTTACAATTTCTTTAAATGTATCCATATTAGATTCGAGATAATTTGAAATAAAATACATTATTCCATATTTTTCACTCATTCTTGAAACTAGATTATTTTTTTCTAACACATCAACGTGATGCTGAACAGCCTTATAGTCAAGATTCAAAATTTCTGCCATGCGATTTATGTTCAGTGGAGTTTCTTGCAACAAGTTTATGATCTTGATTCTATTTTCACCAC
>Ga0209878_1000015_pt1 | contig 18700 bp, 15 predicted proteins | sample GWRWN1_40_50_FD_187235 | JGI IMG/M metagenome (GOLD analysis project Ga0209878, IMG submission 187235) | Riverbed sediment microbial communities from areas with no vegetation in Columbia River, Washington, USA - GW-RW N1_40_50 (SPAdes)... | ecosystem: Environmental > Aquatic > Freshwater > River...
CAATACTCATTGCCCTCAAAGTGTTTATAGCAGTAATTATATTAGCACCAGCCTCAATTGCCACTCTTGCAAGTTCAACAACATCAATAGAACCAACCCCTACTTTAACGGAGATTGGTTTATTCGTATTTATTCTGACCGCCCTAACAATCTTGTTAACCGCTTCCGGATCATCACCAAGTTCCATACCCATTTTAGATACATGTGGACAAGAGAGATTGATTTCATACCCTATAATCTTGAGTGAATCGAAGACCTTGACCATCTTTGAAAATTCCTTTTCTGAGGAACCAACAAGGCTAATCATTATTGGGATATTTCTATTTTCAGACAATTCCTTTGAAAAAGCAGCTACGCCGGGATTTGATAATCCTACGGCATTGAGATAACTGCCCCCACCTAAAGGAATTATTGTTGGATTGGGATAGCCTTTCATTGGATTTACACTGATTGATTTAGTCACAACGGCACCTATATTTTCATCATACAATCGTTGAAAGATACTTTGAGATATACCCAAAATGCCTGAAGCAAGCATGGTCGGATTGCGAAGATGTATTTTATCTAATTGAACAGAAAGTTTATAGTTTTTATCATTAAGATTCAATGGTATCTAATTAATTTGAATTATGGTAATTTAATCTAAATTACACAACAAATTGTGAATGCTTGTTTGAAAAGCCAGCACTTGAGTATGTCTAGCCAGGGATTTTCTATGCACAAGACAAATATAAAAAAGGATTCTTTTCAATATGAGTGAATAATTTTGGGACGCTTTTTTGATCCACACATACATATGTATTCTAGAACTACTGACGATTACGAGGTAATGTCAAAGGCGGGTATCGAAGTTATTGTCCAACCTTCTTTTTGGCTAGGTAGTCCAAGGACTTCGGTTGGTACTTTTGAAGATTATTGGGAACACATGATATCGTTTGAAACAGAAAGATCAAGAGCATTTACTATTGATCAATACGTCTGTTTATCAGTAAATCCAAAGGAATCTGAAATAAGACCGCTTGCCTTAGATGCACTGAAAGCTATGTCAAAATATCTGGATAGAGAAAGAGTTGTAGCAATTGGCGAAATTGGGTATAATTTGATTAATGATTTGGAGGATGAGCTATTTCAACTGCAGCTGGATATTGCACTAGAGAAAGGGATGCTTACAATGATCCATCTTCCTCATGTTAACAAAAAAGATGGAATTGAACGTACGAAATCTGTTCTTATAAAGAAGAACCTATTGGAGCTACCAAATAAGATTCTAATTGATCATAATACAGAAGAGACCATCGAAAAAACATTGGAGCTTGGATGCTGGGCCGGGTTAACTGTTTATCCAATAACAAAACTCTCTCCAAAAAGAGCAATTGATATAATTGAAAAAAATGGTGTAGATAAAATTATGATAAATAGCTCGGCTGATTGGGGAATATCTGATCCATTAAGCGTACCTTTAGTGGCAAGGGAAATGAAAAAAAGAGGATTCAGTAAGAATGATATCGAAAAAGTAACATTTTACAATGCATATGAATTCTTTAAACAGTCTTCTAAATTTCTTTGGAGACCATAACAAACAGGAATGGAATTTGCATTTAGTACAAACGCATTCAAAAAATTTTCCTTAAATGACACAATAAATATTCTATCTAAAATCGGCTACAATGGAATTGAAATACTTTGTGATATACCACATGCATACCCCAAAAATCTTACCAATTCTGATATCAATGAGCTAAAGCTATTGCTCTCAAAGTTAAAAATAAGTATTTCCAATCTAAATGCCTTTACACTCTTTGCAATAGGAGATACACATCATCCCTCATGGATTGAAAATGACATTGAATCCCGTAAAATGCGGATTGATCACACTTTAGACTGCATAAAATTAGCTCGAAAACTTGGAGTTAGTAATATATCCACGGAACCAGGAGGACCAGTTAATAGTCAAGGATTGAGTGAAAATGAACTATTGAGAATCTTTGAAAATGGAATAAATGAAGTATTAAAGACTGCAGAAGACGAAAATGTTACTGTACTTGTTGAACCAGAGCCAGGCCTATTAATTGAAAATTCCGAACAGTTTATCAAGTTTATCAAAAATTTTGATTCAAAACATATTGGATTGAATTTTGATATAGGCCATTTTTTCTGTGTGGGCGAAGATCCATCCCAGGTCATTTACAAATTATCTGAATATGTTCGACATGTGCATTTGGAGGATATAGCTGCAGACAGAACTCATCATCACCTTATGCTCGGAGAAGGTGCAATAGATATTGAGTCTGTCTTTAAATCAATGAAGGATATTGGATATGAAGGTTTTATAACAATAGAACTATATCCATATCAGGAATGTCCTATAAATGCCGCAAAGAACGGAATGAAGTTTATTAAATCACTTGACTATCTTTAGTTAAGAAATGATACTTGCAGCTTTGTATAATCCAATGACTTTTCATTTATTTATTTGTTCAATTTATCTTCAGTGACACGTATGAAAAAACCCAATTTTAGAGATTATTTGATTTTAGTCAGATTGCCAAATTTATTTACACTCCCTTCGAACATCTTGGTTGGTTTTGTCATAGTCTCGGCACTGACACAGACAATCTATGTACAAGTACTGTTGCTAGTAACTATTTCGATTTTGCATTACTGTGTTGGAATCATACTTAATGATCTTTATGATTTTAATATTGATAAGAAAGAAAGACCGTACAGACCTCTTCCATCAGGAAAAATTTCTAGAAAAATTGCAATTGCTCTTGTTACCATATTTTCATTTTTGGCACTTACTTTGTCTTTAATAGTGGGTATACCAACACTTGTTATTTCATCAATTTTATTTGCAATCATTTTTGGATATGATAAATATTTAAAGAACACATGGGCAGGCCCATTTACTATTGCCTCTGCAAGGGTCATGAATATAATGCTGGGAGTCAGTGTGAATATTAATAGCGCAAGTAGTAACCCTCAATTTGTCATTCTAACATTCGTGCTGACAATAACCTTCGTTTATGTGTCGTTAATAGGATATATGAGTCGATATGAAATTCTTGGTTTTTCAAATAATGTAAAATTATTTTTAACCCCCGCCGTAATTGCCATGATTATTTCTTCAATTATTTTATTTACATTGACGGGATTCTTCAAATATGATTCACTAGTCATTCTTGCACTGTTTTCATTTATCATGACTATGACATTCCATAAAATTCATAAAAAAGACTCCTTAGGTATACAACAAATTATTCAAAACATGATTTTATCAATTATTGTCCTGGACTCGACTTTTCTGAGTGGAATAAGAGGAATAGAGGTAGGACTAATTGTGTTGGTACTGTTAGCTCCAATGCTAGTTTTTGCAAAAAAAATGTACATGACATGAGAAAAAATAATTAGAAATAAATTCTTGAAGTATTTCATTACTGTAATGGCCAAACATATAATAGTTATCGACATTGTAGGTTTAGAAAAAAAACACATTTGTGAAAAACTAACACCAAATATATTCAATATTTCACAAACTGGAGAAGCAAAAAAATTAGAAACGGTATTTCCTGCGGTAACATGTACTGTACAAAGCAGTTTTTTATCCGGCTCTTATCCAGACATACATGGAATTGTTTCAAATGGCTTGTATGATAGACAACACTGTTCAGTTTCTTTTTGGGAACAATCAAGCAACTTGGTTGAAGCCGATAGAATTTGGGATACAGTTAAAATGCGGGGTATTGACGCTAAAACAGCCGTTTTGTTTTGGCAAAATACGATGTATTCTAATGCTGATGTTGTATTGACTCCACGTCCATTACATATGGATGATCGGATGATTATGTGGTGTTATAGTAAACCCCCAGGATTCTATGAAAAATTATTCCAAAAAATAGGAAAATTTGATTTGTCCTGGTACTGGGGTCCATTTGTCTCTAAAAAATCAAGCGAATGGATAGAACTGGCAACAGAATTCATATTAGAAAATGAGAGGCCTAACTTCCTATTTACATATATTCCTCATTTAGATTATGCTTTCCAAAAAAATGGAACATCCTACAACAATTTAAAAGAGGATCTAAAATTTGTTGATGATTTGGTTGGCAGACTTGTCAAGAAAGCAACTGATATGGGAATCTTAGAAGATACACAATTTATAATTTTTTCAGAGTATGGATTTACAAATGTTGATTCTGACATTTCATTAAATACCGTTCTTAGGGAAAATGATCTTCTTTGTGTAAGGGAAATTGAAGAGAAAGAATATTTGGACCTTGAATATAGCAAGGCGTTTGCAATGGTCGACCACCAGGTAGCGCACATTTACGTTAAAGAAAATTACGCAAATTCAGTAAGAAAAATTTTAGAAGGAATAAAAGGCATAGAGATAATACTGGATAATGAGTTGAAGCAACAACTAAGAATAAATCATCCGAGGAGCGGGGATTTAATAGTAGTGTCAAATAAGGATAGATGGTTTAGCTATTACTGGTGGTTTGATCCGGTTAAATCTCCAAGTTTTGCAAAGAAAGTTGATATTCATAGAAAACCCGGTTATGACCCTGTTGAATTATTTTTTGATCCAAATACAAAATCTATACCTTTAGATGGTAAATTGGTTAGAGGTTCCCACGGAAGATTGCCATCACAAGATGATTCTACATTTCCAGTTTATGTTTCAAATAAGAAAAATATTTCGGAAGCAAATAATAGTGGCAATTTAGATATTGTTACCATCGGCAAATATCTTAGGAAGCTATTATAACATAGGATGCGATAATCATGTCGTGGAAATACTCCATAACGTTATCATCTTTTAAAAATTTGGAGCCTGTAGAAAAAACCCTTGAAAATTTGAAATATCAAGGTTTTGATACTGTAGAAGTTTATGGTGAGCCCGATTTAATCGATGTGAAAAGTATTTCTCATATACTTGATTCGCTCTCAATGGATGTTTCTGGAATATCCGGTATGTGGGGTATGAGCAGTAGTAATTACAAATCTCGCAAATTAGTTACTAATGATAGTGATTCATTATTAGCCGCTCAAGATTATGTAAAAAAATGCATTTGTCTTTGCCATTCATTGGGCGGTAGGACATTTAACATATGTTTGTTTAGTGATTCACCCGTAATTTTTGATGGCAATCACAAAAGTCTATTGCAAGAAGATAAAAGAAAATTGATTTCTGCCCTGATAAATCCCTTACGAGAATTAGCAAAGTATGCTAGAAATTACGATGTGGATCTGCTCATAGAACCATTAAATCGTTACAGCACGCCTATTTGCACAAACTCTGAAGATGCAAAATATATTGTTGAACTTGTCGAACAAGAAAATGTTGGGATTTTGTTAGATACTTTCCATATGAACATAGAGGAAGATTCAATATATGATGCCATCATAAAATCTAATACAATGCTAAAACATGTTCATATATCAGATAACAATAGGAAAATGCCTGGTTTGGCCCATATAGATTTTGAGAGCATAATTGCAGCACTAAAGAATATAAAATATATGAAATTTCTTACCTTCGAGCCTACTGTTCAGCATATTGATTACAAAAATGAAATAAAATATGGTCTGGATTATCTAAAAAAATTATCTAAAAATTGAGAAATTAAGTTATATGATCTTGAATCTCATGATTCATATATTTTAAGGTGGTATTCATCAATAGTTTGCTAATTCACAACAGTGAACATTTCATTATAAACAATGAATTTGTAAAGGACGTTGAAAAAGGACTAGCTGATAAACAAAAACATATTTCACCTAAATTTTTTTATGATAAAAAAGGATCAAAATTATTTGAAGAAATATGTGACCAACCGGAATATTATCTTAATCGAAGTGAATCACTAATTTTGAAAAGATCCGTGGATGAGATCATGAATAAACTTGGAGAGAAGCAAATAAGCATTATAGAATTGGGCAATGGAAATTCTTTAAAAACTAGAATCTTGCTAAAACCATTTCTTGCAAACTTGAGAAAAGTCTGTTATTTTCCAATAGATGTTTCATTAAAAATGTTAAAAAAATCGATAAAAGATTTATCGAAAGAATACGTGAATTTACAAATTTTTGGAATCTGTTCAGATTACGTTTCAGGTCTAATGAAAATAAATCATTTTATGAAAATGAAAAATAATATTCCAAAGAATAAATTAATAATATTTCTGGGTTCAAGTATTGGAAATTTTGATCCGAAAGAAGCCAAAAATTTTCTTTGTTCTCTAAAGAGGTACATTAGACAAGAAGATGCACTATTGATTGGTATCGATTTAGAAAAAGATAAAAGAATTTTGAACAAGGCATATAATGATAAGAAGGGTTTAACTGCAAAATTTAATTTAAATATATTAGCAAGAATTAATAGAGAACTTGATGGAGAGTTTAAACTATCTTCTTTTGAACACAAGTCATTTTACAATATTCATAAGCATAGAATTGAGATGCATTTGGAATCAAAGTTGGACCAAGAAGTAAGAGTAGGAGCAATTAAAAAAACATTTCATTTCAAAAAAGGCGAAACGATTCATACCGAAAATTCATACAAATATTCCCAAAATAATCTCAATGAACTAGTTAAAAATGCGGGTCTTGAGATGATTCAAAGTTTTACAGATCGGAAGAAACAATACACTTTAATTTTATTAAAGAAGGTCTCTGGCACAACGAAATCCTGAAAATGGAATTCTTTCGTGCGGTTTGAAATAATTTCTATAGCTATTTCTAATTTGAGTCCTTGGAGTTGCAAACGACCCCCCACGTAATACCTTTTGATTGATTGCCCACTTGTCAGTATATTCTAAAAATTTCGAACTAAATCCAGGATACAATACATACTCAGAAGATGTCCATTCCCAAATGTCCCCTATCATTTGGTGACAGCCGTAATGACTTTTCCCTTGAGGATAAGATCCAATTGGAGAAGGCGCCCACCTCAATGATTCCAACAAATTTGCAGCAAGGTCTGATGGCAAATCATCACCCCATGGATAGGTGCTCTTTCTTTTTAAATCATCATCCCAGCTAGCCGCCTTTTCCCATTCTGCTTCGGTTGGTAATCTTTTTCCAGTCCATTTTGAATATGCATCCGCTTCATAATAACTTACATTTGTGACTGGTTCATTTGGAAAGACCTTATTTAGACCTCTGAAATCCTTTTTGTACCACTCTCCATCTATTTTTTGCCAATATAATGGAGCTTTCCATTCATTTTCTCTTACTAAATCCCAACCATCCGATAACCAAAATTTATAATCTTGATATCCCCCAGCATGTATAAAGTTGATAAATTCCTTATTTGTGATTGGGTACTTGTCAATTTCATATGGGTTTAGATACGTTTTATGTTCTGGAATTTCATTGTCATAACAAAAACCATCTCCGGAAAATCCAAGTTCATACAGTCCCCCAGTTACTTTTACCATCCCTTGATCGATATGAGGACTATCAGTCATTGAATTGGTACTTTTTGTGATTTTTGGTTCATAGTTATCATGTGGATCATCAAATCTTTGGAAATAATGCTGAAGATCATATACCAGAAGCTCCTGGTGTTGCATTTCATGCTGATTTGCTAATTCTATATCATATGCTAAATTACGTGTTAAAGAGTTATTCTTTTCGATGTTATCTAAAAATTTTAGAAACATCTCTTCAATCAAAGATCTATATTTCAGCGTCTCCGAAACTTTAGGTCTTGGAAATTTTCCTCTATCCGTTTTCGGCAAGATCTTGCTAAATCGTTGATAATACGAATTGAGATAATCAGTATTTATAGAATTACCCTCTATGTCATGTTCGTATTTTTCAAGAATCTTCTGAAAAAACCAGGTCACATGAGCAATATGCCAGTTTGGCGTACTGCCAAATGGGTCTGATTGCATTACCGCATCTTCTACTGATATCGGTTCAAAAATAAATGAAGTGGTCTTTCTAACGTTGTGAAATTCCGAACGTAATTTCCTTATATCGCTAGCTATAACCTGGGTCAATATTACTGATAAATAGAAGTTATATAATTTAATTTTTATTCAAATTCTAAAATTTATTCATTTGAAAATGCTTTGTTTGCGACAATTCGAAAAACTCAAGGCAAACATACTTCGTTTTGATTAAATGCACTTTATTTTAGTCCATAAATACTTTTATAGTTTGTTGACCCAAAAGCAAAATTCCCCGATACAAAGTTCGGTCAAACCGGTTCATACCATGAGACATTAAACTGTAATAGTTGTCGAAATTTTGAAAGTATGTAATTGTCAATATTTCATAGTGACAATATTATGAATTGACAAGATACTCATGAATCGTGATTAATCAATAGCATTTTTTTATGTGGTATCAAGATTTGTTTCGCCGAGTTGGTCGAAAAGTATCTTTCATTTTCTCTGCGGAAACCATCGTCTCTTTTCTCATCCTCTCGGCTGAAGCCATCATCTCATTTCTCATCCTCTCGGCTGAAGCCATCATCTCTTTTCTCGCGTTTTCAAATGCAATGTTTGCTTCCTTACTTAGAGTTCCGCTCATTTTAATGAAAGAGTTAGTCATTGTCGTTCCCATTTCTACATTGTGTTTGATTTGATTGGAAGCCATTTCTACATTGTGTTTGATTTGATTGGAAGCCATTTCAATATTTTCTCTAATGAGTTTACTTAATGGATCACTATCTTTACTCATATGTAATTATAGATACGAAGATTATTTAACTTATCATCAATTAGGCCCAAGAGATAGGATAGGACCATATTTGTACCCGTTCGATAATGAAGATGATGAGCCAAATATATCAAGCTCTGATGTAGAAGTCCAGCTGTTTGCAGTGTTACCATTTACTGTTTCCCTTACCTAGCATTAGTATTCGCAAAGGTATATTTTTCGGAGTTTAGGTCGGTGCCATTACTTGAAACCCTTCAGTACGTGTTGTTACAGAGTCTGCTGCACTTGAGACTCCAAGTGAGTTTGTGACTACAAGTTGGAACACTAGTTCTACAGCTGCTGCTGTTATAAGGCGTGTAATGAAAGTGGGTGATGTTTTTAGGGGATATAGTTCAAAGGAATCTACAAGTAAAAGTTAAGCTATTGTCAACTCTAATTTAACGTTTATTTCACTGCTCTATTGAAATGAATGTATTTTCACTTATTTACATTCTTTGTTAATTTATATTAATTGTTAATGTGTTTAGTTAGGAATCACAGATTTTTCATTCTTCTTCAATTCCATTCTCTTTCATGTAAATATATGAAGACAATCTTGTAACATGAAAATACCTGAATTCCTGCGGATGACTATTCCTTCTCCAACTTAACAGATACAATGGTAGCAATAGATTACTATGTTACGTGTTTACGTAATTACATTTAGATTCAACCATACATAAGCGTAATAAAGTGCTTAGAATGTTAGTTTATTGGAGATAATTTGCCTTCTAGTATAGGTGTAAAAGAAAGAGAGTTTATCAGGGATCTGAAGGAATGGAATATAGGTAAACTGGAGAAGAAATATTCTTCAAGTTATAGACGCGTTTTGAAATATAGACTTTTACAAAAGAGGAGATTTTTATCCGATGATCTTTTAATGATTAATTCAGTTCTGGACAAGTTGCAATCCTTGTAAGATATTTCTTATCCATAATTGCCCCATTTCATTAATTCACATTGCATTCATTGCATCATGTGTACGTCCGAATATAGGCAATTGATATTATTAGCATGATAACTTTTCAAGAATCAGTAGCAAGATAATGTGCAATCAATCGAATTGCCTTCAATTGAATGATAATCGCCATTTGCATCACGAACCCCATAATAATGGTGTTCAATATTTGTTACCAAAATATAGTAAGTAATTGTATAACAACTATAAAATCCTGAAAAATTGAATCAACTTTTTATGATCGAATCATATTTCTAATATCTATTAAATCTCGCAAGATTGAGCTTGCTGTTTCCATTCCACCGGCTCCCTTGCCAATAATTGTTTGTTGACCTGAATGTTGGCAGGTAAAAGTAACCGCATTGAGAATACCATCTACACAAATTGGATCTTTAGTAGAAACGGGCTTGGGTTTTACGACTAGATTTTTACCATCACAACTTGCAATTAATTTTATTGCGTTGCCCTTTTTTCGCTCATTCATAACCCGGGTGCGTTGCACATCTCTAATGCCTGTTCTCACTACATCACTCATTGTTGATTTCATGTTCATTACCAAGTTTGATGCAATTACTAATTTCGCAACAGCATCATATCCGTCGATATCGAGTGTTGAATCTTTTTCAGCATATCCTTTTTCTGAAGCGTCCCTAAGGGCTTGAGTAAAATTCAATCCCTCATACATTTTGCTCAGGATATAATTTGTTGTTCCGTTAAGAATCCCTTCAAATGATATGATTCTATCTCCTCTCAAACATCTTTTGGCAAATTCTAGTATTGGGGTCCCACCACCAACAGTTCCACTAAATTTAAAAGCAATCCTATTATATTCTGCCAATTCCATCAATGAAGGAAACTCTAATGCAAGTGGTCCCTTGTTTACAGTTATAACGTTTTTGCCAGACCTCATTGCTGCTATAATGTGTGTTTTTCCTGGTTCACCGTTTGTAATATTGGTTGGAGTTAGTTCAATTACAACTTCGGCATCTATGTTTTCAATTACATCTAATATTCCAGATGTATCTGTATTGGATCCATACTGAATAACCGATCTCTTCTTCTTTTTGACATTTAGCAATCTGTCCAGATCTAGACCTTGATTGCAAGATACTATACCTTTATGATCAGCACATGCGACTACTTTGGGTTTTATACCATAATCATTATACAGATCTGTCGAGTGAGATAATAATAATTTTACAAAGCTCTGGCCAACCACTCCAAAACCTAACAATATAAGTCTCAATTACTTTAGTATCTAAAATATCCGGTTAAATAAGTTTGAATTTCCTAAAATATATTTCTTAATATTCACATTTCCTTGATATCCTCAATTATTTATTGATATTCTATACGATACATTAAATCAATGATGCATGAAATGCACATTTTTTGACATTCATAATTTAATACATTTTTTACAAAAATTGGCATGAATTACGAAAGTGTGATGATGTTGCTAGAAATAAACTGCGTGGAGATGAGAAGAATTTTCTAGAGGATTTGGAGTTTTCATATTTTGGTTAATAGGTTTTGGTATTGGCTTTGCAGGATATCTTTTGCTACCTGGAATAGCAGAATGGTTTGCTACATCGACGCCAAAATTTGTTAATCAGGCAGTAATAGGTGCACTGATAGCTGGAATGATCGGATCTGCAATAAGCACATTTACTGTAGTAACGTGGGCAAATAGGACGAGTTAATAGTATCCCAAACACCCATTCCTTCGTCGTTGAATACTTTATTTCTAAAGTTTATTTTATCAAACAAAAATTGGTTATCTTTAATTTGTAAGGCAACAAAATAATTTAAAAACGATTAAAAATGTCAAGACGCTTCTAGTCAGCATATGTATAATGGAGAGCTAGAAGTACAGGCCAAAAGAAAGGCCTTGGCAGTTTTACACGATGAAATTACTCACATTCTAAATGCTGCGAGAGATCTATCATCACTTACTGATTCTATCATAAAGGGAGTCAACAAAGAGACCGAATTATCTCTAGTTAGAATGAAAAACGCCGGTGAAGAAGTTGAAAATCTTAGGAGAAAGATGACTAGGGAAATTTCTGATACTGGAAGTCTTATGGTTTATAGAGAAGATGTTTTAAGAACAGCCTACATAATTGATGACATAGCTGGGTATATCACTGGAATTGCGTTTAGACTTTCAAATATTAAAATAACCACATTGAAAAAAGGGAAATTCGATGAGGATATTAGTGAACTCATCAATATGGTTGTAGAGGCAATTTTCAAGTTAAACGAAATGGCCCGTGCACTTAGCATAAACCCTTCGAGTACTATTGAACTTGCACAAGAAGTACAAAACATTGAAAGAAAGGTTGACAATTCTTACAGAAAAGTTGTAATAAAGGCCCTGAATGAAATTCCAAATACTAAAGATCTTTTTTTAGTTAAGGACGCAGTAGAGGGGATAGAAGGAATGGCAGATAAATGTCAGGCCGCATCAGACTCTCTTACTATACTAGCTCTGAGTATGTAATGGTTACTTATTCGGGTACGCTTGTAGAGAGCAGAATAATCATTTGGGATATTGAAGATTCAAGATCGATTTTTTCTCTTGGCTATTATGGGAAACCACTTGGGATTTACAAACCAAAGGGAATCGACTTTGATGTTCCTCTTATTCTTGATTTAATTGAAGGGTGCTATCTGGTTGGATCAAGATTACTTACAGTAAATAAAGTCAATGGGGAAAAAATAATTTTAAAAGAATTGAAAGAAATTTGCAGAAAACAATATGTAGATTTTGACATCAAGTATCTAGTATTCAAGAAATTAAGAGATGTGGGGTATGTTGTCTCTCCCGGCATTAAGTTTGGTTGCGATTTTGCCGTATATGAGCACGGTCCGGGGATTGACCATGCGCCATATTTGGTGCAGGTTGTGGATAATCAGCAAGACATTACAGCTACTGGAATAGTATTGGCTGGCAGGTTGGCCACTACTGTAAAGAAGCAATTTATTTTAGCGATCACATCAATAAAACCTCGGAGGGTCTATTTTCTTAGTTTTGATTGGTGGAGGGCCTAAAGGGCTTACCCGATCATATCGAGTGCTTTCGCGTGATTTCTTATAGGCGTAAAACAGAGCATTGCTAAATAGGTCGAGATAATAAATTCGATCCGCTGATAGAAAAGCTATTAATAGAAAAACAATGGTAAATAAGAACCATTTTTAGTTTCTTTGAATGATTTGAATCATGCTTATTTCTTTCTTTTTTATCTTTATGCATCCACGATTGGTTATAAGGCGAGGAGTAGAACCTATATCATTATTATAATATTCTTCAAACTCCAAGTTCAATGAACCTATCGGGACTGTCTCAACTGTCAACCCTCTTTTGTTCATTTGTGAAGCAAATATTTCATTCAGACTTGAAATCTTGATGCTTTCAGAATCATTCTCATCATGAATATTATTGGAATTATCAATTGCATGTATTTCATCATTCATGTATTTTGTAATTTTTGCACAGACAAATAAATTGTGTGAAAAATCTATGATTTACTGTAAATTACCAAGATTTGTGATTTTTTATCAGGATATTCCGAGCCTCGCTATATTTAATAGTGTATTAAATATGCCATCAACTTATGCCTAAGCAGGAAGGAGTTGCAGTTGAATAAGGATTCCGAATTTGCTAATAAAGTTGTGGTAGTCACCGGTAGTGGCACTGGAATAGGACAAGCAATTGCAAAAAAATTTGCTGGGAATGGAGCAAGTATAATTTTGCTTGGAAGAAGAAAAGAACCCCTAGAAGAAACACAATCTGCTTTAAAAAATATAATAGCCGACTCAGGTACTCAAGGAAAAATAAAGATATTTCCTGGTGTTGACGTTTCTGATGAAGCAGCGATAACGAACATGTTCAATACCATTTCAAAGGAGATAGGACATGTCGACATTCTTATTAATAATGCTGGAGTTTCAGGACCAGTAAAGATTTTTACTAACTCAAATTTTGCCGAGTTCAAGGAATGTATAATGATTCATTTGACGGGTACATTTTGGACAACCCTCAAAAGCATTGAATCCATGAAAAAAGGTTCTAAAATAATTACCATATCTACTTTTTTTACAGAAGAAAACAGATTTGAACAGAGGCCATATCGATTTAGAACACCTTACACCAGTGCGCAAGGAGCCAAAAATAGGTTAACTGAAGCTTTTGCCTGGGAATTGGTCCCTGATGGAATACAGTCACTAGCGACAAATCCTGGTCCGGTTCATTCGGATCGTATCTATAAGACGGTATATCCGAAGGCAGCTGCAGAATTTTTACGTATTGGGGGCTTTCCAGGATTATCATCAATCGAAATAGAAAAAATATTGCAGAGGCTATTGAATGTTTTAGGGGAAGACGAGACTGCTGTCGACAAAGAAATGGACGTAGTTTTACAAGATTTGTTTAATGAAAGGATAAAAAACAAGGATGACAAACTCAAATTATCTTCATCACTCAGAGACCTCTTTTCACAAACACAGGAAATTGCTGAAAAGATACAACTGAATACGAAGAAAATGATAGTTGACAAGGAATTTCTTACACAAGACGAAGTCGCAGAAATGGTGCTAATCTTAGCATCTGACAAAATGAGCAAATTATTAAATGGCAAGATCGTACCAAATGATAGAGTATTTTACCCTACAAGACCAATAATTGGAACATACATTCAGCAAAACGAGATTAATATCTCAGATAAGGTCATTGTTTTGATAGTAAACTCTTCATCAGAAAAAGATCATAAACGTGCAAAAATAATTGCAAAATCGCTTGTAAATAAGATAAAACAATTGGTAATCCTCACAAGGAATAGTAATGATTTGGTTTACTATAAAGAGTTTCATAGCCATTCTGTAGATTTAACTAATGAAGATTCTGTAAAGGGAATCTTTAAAGTGGTCTGCGAAAAATTCTCCACACTGGATGGAGTGGTTTTGTTGACTGGTGAATATGACTATGGCGTAGGATTAAAGTCCCTTGATAGAAAACAATGGGATCAACTGGTTGAAAATTACTTGTTTGTACCTGCATTGATAACTAGAGAATCTGTAATTAGCATGTCTCCAGTTGGCGCAGTCATTGAACCATCTTTATTCAAGAATTCAAAGGGATCGATAGCTATTGTTGGGCCAGATTCTCCTGTTGGTGATAAAATTTCTGGAGTTGTTAGGGCTAGGTCAGAAATATTTCGTGGTGCTCTGAGACCCTTCAATGCAACTGTTAATCAGGAATTGCGCGATGTTGTAAAATCAAATATAAGACAATACCTATTGCTGGCTGGCAATATTGATGGCCGTCAACCTGATGAAGGAAAAATTACTAAAATGATTTTAACTATTCTTTCACAATCAAATACTGGAAACAATCAAACCATATTTTATGTTGATGAATCATAATAAGCGTGATAACTATATGTGGCCAATTGTTTCCATGAATTTTTCTAATACCATAAAAAAACACATTAATCTTAAAGTCATACCTTATTTTAAATGAGTGATAAATTCGTCTTAGATACCAGTGTAATAATTGATGGTAAAGTTGCAGATATTATACAAGATAAAATCGAACCAAATAGCCAAATAATAATCCCCATAGCTGTTCTTGATGAACTGCAGGCACAGGCATCGACGAATAAGTCACATGGAATACAAGGACTACTTGAAATAAAAAAGATAAGGGATGTATGCCAAGCTAGAAAAATAAGCCTGGAATTTATTGGAACCAGGCCAACAATTGAAGAAATTAGATTGGCCAAACATGGAAGAATTGACGCCATAATAAAAGATATAGCTTTAGAAAAAGATGCGACATTGATAACATGTGATTATGTTCAACACTTGGTATCAGAGGCACACGGGATTAGGTCAATTTATATTAGTTCCTCTAAAGAAGATTCAGAATTACAATTTGAAAAATATTTTGATAGCGATACAATGAGTATTCATCTAAAGGAGGGTACTTGTCCATTTGCAAAAAAGGGTGTGCCTGGCAACTTGAAACTTGTACGCTTGGAGGAAAATAAACTCTCAGCAGAAGAAGTTTATAAAATCACAAAGGAAATTTTAGAACAATCACGATCAAAAAAAGGTTTCACGGAAATTAACAAGGATGGCGCAACGGTTATCCAATTAGGTAAGTATAGAATTGCAATTACTAAGGAACCCTTTTCAGATGGGCAAGAGATTACCATCGTTAAACCAATTGCAAAGTTGACATTAGAAGACTATGGACTGAGTGAAAAATTATTAACTCGACTGACATCGGATGTGGAAGGAATAATTATTGCAGGGCCACCAGGATCTGGTAAGAGTACGTTGGCAAGCAGTCTTGCTGAATTTTATGTAATGCAAAATAAGGTTGTAAAGACGTTTGAATCACCTAGAGACTTGCAGGTACCAAAAGAAGTAACTCAGTATGGACCACTAGAGGGAAGTTTCGAAAACGCTGTTGACATTTTGCTGCTTGTACGTCCTGACTATACCATTTTTGATGAAATAAGACGATATAGAGACTTTCAGGTTTTTTCTGATATGAAGCTAGCTGGAGTCGGGATGATAGGAGTAATACACGCAAATAAACCTTTGGACGCGGTGCAGAGATTTATTGGGAGAATCGAATTGGGAATGATTCCGCAGATTCTAGATACAATTATCTTTATGGAAGCGGGAATGGTCAAGAAGGTATATGAAATCTCACTAACAGTCAAAGTACCATACAAAATGACGGAGGCTGATCTGGCCAGACCAGTTGTGGAAGTCAAGGATTTTTCAACAGGAGTAACGGAATATGAGATTTATACATTTGGTGAAGAAAATGTCATTGTTCCCGTGGAACAAGATAACAATACAACTCAAAACAATATCTATAAACTTGCAGAATCAAAAATAAAGGACGTAATACGACGTTTTGATCCTAATCCAGAGATATCCATCATATCAGATAATAAAGTTAGAATTAAGGTCCAAAAAGAGACAATCCCCAGAATAATTGGAAAAGGTGGAACAACTATAAGTGAACTTGAAGATATGCTTGGGATAAGAATAGATGTAGAAATGAAAACCCCTACACTTGGCAAAGAAGTGTATTTTGAAGTAAATGAGTCTGGTAATGGAGTTGTTATAAAGTTAGACGAAGCAACAATTGGTAACAAAGTAAATTTATACATTGATGATGAATTTATTTGTGCAAATCAGGTCGGAAAGAAATCAAGGATCAAAATAGACAAGAGATCTGAAAGTGGTAGAAAAATATTAAATGCTATTATAGCTGGACAAAAAATAAAAATTTTTCAAATTGACAACAATTAATTCTTCATAGATACAGTAAAAATGATAGAAATGAATTAGGTATTTTGCTATTTCAGGTAAATCTCTGGCATGGCCTCTTAACTAATTCTGTAAATTGTCCCATCATCAAAAGATAGAACATAAAGATAACCATCAGGCCCTGTCTTTATATCAGTTATTCCTGCAAAACCTTCTCCAAATACTATTGAATCCATTTCAGCATTATTGTCAACTACATGATCTTCCAATCCCGGTTCATTTAAGTTAAAGTCGGTTCTCTCGTCATTTAATTCAAATCTGTACAGATTACCAAAGCCTATGTCTCCTACAAATGCGTTATTTGCATATTCCATACCTAATTTTTCAGAATTCAAAAATTCAATATCTGTGATACCAAAAGACTCCTTGAAGCTCAGTATTGGATCTTTGTAATTTGAATTTGGGAAATTTACTAAATCGTTTTGAGATATTCCACTAGCTGAAATTGGTCCCATTGTTAATTTCCAGCCACTATTAAATCCGGGACTAACCAAATTAATTTCATCATATTCCTGTTCACCATTTTCCGTATCCCACAAGGTTCCAGTAACAGGATCTATTCCAAGCCCAAAACTATTTCTTATACCGTAAGCTTGATACCAGTTTAGTGGATCTTCAGAATTGTCACTTGTGAAAGGATTATCAGAAGCAGGAGAGCCATCATTTGGATTTATTTTTAAAATTGCCCCACTAAAATCAGGATCTGGACCATTCACTATGTTTTGATCTTTTCCATTTCGTTGCAGCTCTCCAGTTACTGAATAAAGATATCCATCATTGCTTGCGGCCAATTTCCCTCCTTGATGATTAGTTGCGGGAGTTCCTGGAAGATCCATAAATACCTCTTGATTTGTTAGTTCCGGTCCTACTCCCAAGGTATATTTGTATATTCTATTTTGCACTTGCCCATCCTTTACAGTCGCATACAAAAATATATTCTCACCAACTTTTTCAATTCCTAATAATCCACGTTCATTCTTACTATCAACATTTATTGATAGCAATGGTTGTGGTTGAAGTACTCCATTGCTAACGAGTCTGACATTTCCATCTTTTTCTAATACTAGTATATTATTATTATCTAAGAATAACATGCTGGTAGGAAATGAAATGCCACTTACCAAGGCTTCGACTTTAAGATTAGGATCTTTTACTGCTGGTTGTGCATATATCAAATTATTTTGGAGAGTAATTACAAGTGCGATAATTATTAAAAAAAATACAAGGAACTTTTTCATACTCAGAACAAATGAACTTTGTAACTATTATATTTTGCCTATGGCCATTTCTTTTTTTCTTTTATACTCAAGTTTCTTCTGACAAGATTCCATCTACTAACAATATAGTTCTCAATTGTCTAGCCAGATCAGTAACAGTGACGATACCTACTACTTTTCCTTCTGATAGTATGGGCAATCTACGTATCTTATGATTGACCATGCGTTGCACAGCTACTTCTACCGGAGTGTCAGGACTGGCGTACGTTTGTATTTTTGACGTTATAGTACCTACCTTAACTTTTGAGGATACTAGATCCTTCGTACAAATTTTCTTAACAAAATCCCTTTCAGTGATTATACCGATAGGAACGTTGTCTCTCTCGACGATAAGAGAGCTTATCCGTTTTTCAGTCATGATTTTTGCTGCTTCGTAAGCTGTAATTCCTTCATCTATCGA
>Ga0209878_1000018_pt1 | contig 17977 bp, 18 predicted proteins | sample GWRWN1_40_50_FD_187235 | JGI IMG/M metagenome (GOLD analysis project Ga0209878, IMG submission 187235) | Riverbed sediment microbial communities from areas with no vegetation in Columbia River, Washington, USA - GW-RW N1_40_50 (SPAdes)... | ecosystem: Environmental > Aquatic > Freshwater > River...
TAGATGCAATTCTTGGAAAAAATATGGAAGTTCCAACTTTAGAAGGGATAGAAAAAATCAATGTTGAAGAAGGCAGCCAACCAAATACAATCATTAAATTAAAAGGAAAAGGTCTTCCAAGAATAAATTCTCGAAGTCGAGGAGATCAATACGTGAGATTAGTTGTTAATATTCCTAAAAAACTTGACAAACATCAAAAAAATCTTCTACAAGAATTTGAAAAAACTTTTGATAAAAAAAAATGATTATTGCTTTAGTAAAATTCTAACTTTTTTTTGAATACGTTATATTTTATTAATTTTTCTTATATCCAAATGATGACCTTGTCGTACATGAAATGCATGGTTATCTTTTATCAATTCAGCAATTTTTGACTCTGAATAGTATTTTACGTTGTAACGGCCTAGAATCTTTTTGCAGTTGTTACAATAAATCTCTCTAAATTCCAATTATTAGTACAATTCTAGTCTTGGGTATGTTTGTATTTCGTATAATTTCAATAAAGAAACTTATTTCAGACCTCTAAATCTACGGTGCGGGAGTTGCCCAGCCTGGTCAACGGCGTAAGGTTCAGATCCTTATCTCCTAGGAGTTCGTGGGTTCGAATCCCACTTCCCGCATTAATTTTTAAAGCCAAGGGGGTAAGGAACAACTTTAAACGACAGTAAATACTAACTTGCCCCATGGGTAAAGTAGTTAGAGTGGGTGGCAGAGGCACATCACGAAGAGTATCTGACAAAGAAGCAGATAATTGGACCGGAAAAGATTACATGGAACTTCAGAAAAAACGAAAGGACGCTGCAAAAGATGTTTATGTCTCAATGGGACGTGGCACTAAAAAAATTAAACTCGGCGATATTGCAGAAACATCTGGCAGACCAACAGGTAAAGGCAGATGGGTTTCAATGGGACGAGGAACCGGTAGACGAAAAATCGAATAGAAAATTATCAATTCTTGACGATATCTAATGTTTTTTAGTATACCATAATTTTATTTTCATTTATTATTGCTAAGATATTCTTTAATCATTTTTTGTAACAATAGGTTTACTTTTTCACCTGAAGCTTTACCACGGGTACTTTTCATAACACTCCCCATTAATGGACCAATTGCTCGAAGCCCCTGAGCATCTATAATGACAGAATTATCATTAATTACAGTATTACAAATCTCTTCTAATTCATCTTCACTTAAAGAAATCATTGATGTTTTTTGGATTGCTTCCTCAACTGATTGGGTTTTACCTGACATAATCTGTTCAAAAATAATTTCTATCGACTCTTTTGTAATTTTACCTTGGTTAAGAAATTCAAATGATTTGATAATTTCTTCAGATTTTAACAAACTAGCATCCAAATCACGCCTTTCCAGATTTGTAATTGTAGAACAAAGTATCGATGCAACAAAATTAGGAGAACTATTCTTATCTGTACAAATCTTTTCAAATAATTCTAAATACTCTGAATCAAAAATTTGTTCTGCAAGTTGAGGTTTAAGATCATACTTTTTTTGAAGATCTAATAAAGATTCATCCCATGATTTAGGAATATTTTTTTTTGCAAAATTTATTTCATTATCAGTTACTATGATAGGTGGAATATCTGTCTCAGGATACATTCTCGAGGCCCCTGGTCTAGGTCTGAGATAAACTGTCTCTCCTGTTTGTGTCGCTAATCTAGTTTCCGCAGGAACACCTTGTTTTGCTTGTTCGATTCTATTAATAATGGAGTTTATTGCAAAATCTATCTTAGAATTTTCTCCTGCAATTATTATGAAGCTATCATTTTCACTATTATCTAATAATTTTTTTATCTTTTCAATATCTGAATCATCTATCCCATAATTTGGAAGCTCATCAGAATGAAATACTCCACCAATTCCAAAAAATCTAACTAGTTGACCTATTTCTTTACCAAGTCTAATGGCTTCATACGGTGAATAACTAAACATTCCTGAAAAATTTTTAATTTTAATAACTTTGATAATAGACATATCTTTTAAAGATTTTTGTATTATTTTTGATTTACAATTCTTCATAAGTTCAGTTACATCAAAAACATCTTCTTGCCTTGAAATTTTTTCAAGTTTTAATTTTTTTAACTTTTCTGAAATTAATAGGAGTCCATGTTGCCTTTTTGCCTCATATTCTACAACTTTTTCAAGCTGATCTAACTGTTGTACTCCTTTTACTTCAACTATTCCACTACCACTAACTGAAACATTTACGTCTTGTCTAATTGATCCTATTCCTCTGGTAACCTTCTTGGTTGTTCGTAACAGTCTACCCATTGTAAGCGCTATCTTTCTCATTTCTGAAGGGCTTGCACTGACAGGTTCTAAAGCAATCTCTACAAGTGGAATACCTAAACGTTCAAGACTATAATCTCTCTCTGTTTCTCGATCTGCTAATAATTTTGCAGCGTCTTCTTCAAGACAAATTGATTGCACTCCAATTTTTTGCCCGTCAGCTTCAAGATATCCTCCTTGAGATATCATCATAGTTCTTTGAAAGCCAGAGGTATTGGAACCATCAATTACCATCTTTCTCATTGGATAAATTTCACTAAAAATATTTGATTTCAAAGAGCTAGCAATCAGTAAAGCAATATTTTTTGCATCAGAATCAAGATCATGTGGTGGTTCTTCGTCTTGTTCTACTAGACAACAACTGTTTGGATTTGTATAGTATATCATCTTCTTAGATTTTATATTTTCAAATATTGCTGCAGGGTCATATTCTCCCAATTCGCTTTTTGAAGCTCGTAATTTACGAGAGAATTTGGCTGTAAATTCGTCTGTTTCTTTTGGGGAACAATTACAAAATAATTTTTTATTAGTTGATAACTGCTGATGAATTTCAAGTCCTACTTTTAATCCAATTTTATCTATTTTTAATTCAGACACTAATTATCAACCATTAAACAGTCTTAAAAGATTAATCAGAAAATTCAGAGGCTATGTTTTTTAACATTAAATTTTTCATTTCAACAGGACTTCCAGAATTTCCTAAAGCCCACATTGCCTTTACCAAAGCAGTTTCTGAAATCATATCTGATAAAGGTACAATTCCAAGTTCTAGAAGATCTCTTCCACTTTCATAGACATTCATTCCAACTCGTCCGTCAATACATTGTGACGTCATTCCCATGAATAATCCCAATTCGTTGGCTTTTTTGATGCCTTCATACATAGTTTTCCCAACATGTCCTAATCCTGTTCCCTCAAAAATTATTGCTTTATACCCTGATTCTACGAGAAAATCAATAATTTTTGGGTTGTAACCAGGATGATATTTTACAAGAGCTACATGTGAATCAAAATTTAACTTTGGAACATATTCCTTTTGTTTAAAAAATTCTTTTTCTAAATTTTTTTCAATTTTTTTATCAAAGATAAGGAAAGCTGGATTACCACCTATTGTTTGAAATGCGCTTCTTTTACTGGTGTGATTTTTTCTAACTCTGGTTCCTATATGTCCTACAACTAAATCGTCACTTTCGTTATGATGCATTACTACAAAAACACCACGAGTATTAGATTCCACAACAAATCTAAATGCTGAAATCAAGTTTAATACTGCATCTGATGAAGGTCTATCTGAAGATCTTTGTGAACCAACTAAAACTATCGGAATAGGGTAACCTGCTAATGCAAAGGAAAGAAATGCTGCAGTATACTGCATAGTATCTGTTCCATGTCCAATAACAATTCCTTTGTAGTCTGATTTTGCATATGAATCTAGTTTTTCTGCAATCTTCTTCCAATGATCAGGTTCTAAGTTCTCAGAGTACTCTGAAAAAATGACTTCTGCATCAATATTTGCTATTTCAGCAAGTTCAGGTACAGCAGAATTAAGTTCTGTTGCACTTAATGCAGGAGTCACAGCACCTGTTCTATAATCTATTTTACTTGCTATTGTGCCACCAGTTGACAAAAGTAAAACTTTTGGTAATGATGAATCAATTTTAATTTGAGACGAGGATTTTGTTTCTATTTTTTCAGATGAAAGTAGTTCAATTTTCTTAATTTTATTTACCTCTATTCCTATGTTGTAACCACTTTTTAGTTTGAGAACAATGTGTTTATCATCAGTGTGTTCATAACGCGGCATCAGTATGCCTGTATATGTTAAATCTTCTGTAACCTTCACTGAATCTCCTACCTTTACATTAGATTCTTTTAGAAATGTTAGAGACGTTCCTGTATAGCCTCTATATTCAGACATTTAGGTGGATTAGATTGGCTATTTTATTAAAACTACCTGTAGTAAGATGCAACGACTTTCTGGCCAATCTTTAGGTCTTTTTGTTCTCGAACTTTCTTCACAGCCTCTTCGAAATGCTTCATTGTAATTTTAGCGCCCTCCGAAGCCTTTTCTGCCTCTTTAACTTCTGGATATGCATCAAGAAATTCGTGGATTACTAGAGAAACTGCAGTATTTGCAATAGCAGCAACATCTGCTCCACTTAAACCATCTGTGACTTCTGCTATTTTTTCTATATCCACATAATCCTGACTCTTTGGATCGGTAACAATGGGAATTTCCTTTGCATTAATCGCTAGTATACTCTTTCTACTTTCTTTATCAGGTAATGGAATTTGTATAATCTTATCGAATCGTCCTGGTCGGAGTAATGCAGTATCAATCATGTCTGCCCTGTTTGTTGCAGCAAGTACTACAACACCACGCATATTTTCCATACCGTCAAGTTCGGTCAAAAGTTGACTTACAACTCTTTCAGTTACCGCAGTTTCACCTCCAGCTCCTCTAATGGGTGCAATGGAGTCAATTTCATCAAAGAATATTACACAAGGTGATGCTTGTCTTGCTCTTCGAAATATTTCCCTAATTCCTCTTTCAGATTCTCCAACCCATTTTGATAACAGCTCTGGACCTCGAACAGAAACAAAGTTAGCTTCACTTTCAGTCGCTACAGCTTTTGCTAGTAATGTTTTTCCAGTTCCACTTGGACCGTGTAACAAAATTCCACGTGGCATTTTATGACCTAATTTCTCATATAACATAGGATATTTCATGGGCCATTCTACTGCTTCTTGGAGTTCACGTTTAACTTCTACTAAGCCACCTACATCATCCCATTTTACATCAGGATTTTCAATGAAAACTTCTCGCATTCCTGAGGGGGTGACTTCTCTTAGCGCCTTTTGGTAATCTTCTCCATTTACAATCAGTTTTTCCAAAGTTTCAGGAGGTATTTTTTCATCTTCTAGATTAAGTTCTGGTAGTAATCTTCGTAAGCATTTCATTGCGGCCTCCTTACACAAATATTCCAAATCTGCACCTACATACCCATGACTAACTGCAGCACATTTATCTAAATCCACATCATCTGCTAAAGGCATGTTTCTAGTGTGAATTGCAAGGATGTCTTTTCGTCCCTTCTTATCAGGAACTTTGATCTCAATTTCTCTGTCAAATCTACCAGGTCGTCTTAAAGCTGGATCTATTGCGTTTGGTCTGTTTGTTGCAGCGATAACAATTACTTTACCTCTTGCTTCTAATCCATCCATTAATGAAAGCATTTGTGAAACTACTCGTCGTTCTACTTCCCCAGTAACTTCTTCCCTCTTAGGAGCTATAGAGTCAATCTCATCAACAAAGATGATGGATGGTGACTTTTCTCGTGCTTCTTTGAAAATTTCTCTTAGTCTTGCTTCACTTTCACCATAGAATTTACTCATAATTTCAGGACCAGAAATACTAATGAAATGAGCATTACTTTCATTTGCTACAGCTTTTGCAAGGAGTGTCTTACCAGTACCAGGTGGACCATACAAGAGTACACCTTTTGGTGCTTCAATTCCTAATTTTTCAAAAATTTCTGGGTGACGTAGTGGTAACTCAATCATTTCCCTAACTTTTTTGATTTCATCAGCAATGCCACCAATATCTTCATACGTTACTTGTGGAACTCCTCTGAGAGTTTCTCCTTTTTCAGCTATATGAAAAACTGTCTTTTGAGTTACAAGTACTGCATCAGCTGCAGGGGTAACACCAATAACTTGAAAGGTTAATCGTCCACCAAAATATGGAACCATTACATTATCCCCTTTAATTAGAGGAACACTTTCTAACGCATCAGCAAGATATCGTTCATCGATTGGAGGAATAGCTTCTAAAGGTGCTACCACTACTTTTTCTGCTGCAACAGCTTTTATCTTTCTTACTGCAATTGTATCTCCTATTGCAATTCCTGAATTATTTCGTCCCAGTCCGTCAATTCTAATAATTCCTTTTCCCTCATCAGATGGATAAAGAGGAAGACATTTTGCAACAGTACGTCGTTTACCTTTAATTTCAATTACATCGCCAGTAGACGCATTTAATGTATCCATAGAATCATAGTCTATTCTAGCTACACCTCTTCCAACATCTCTGGTATATGCTTCTAAAACCTTAAGAGAAAGTGAATTCTGGCTCATAAGAAAATTCTCTCTTCCTATGTTTTTATATCTTTGGCAGTATTATTCTAACAAAATTATCAATTCTTGTGCAAAACTATCAATCCAAACACAAAACTTAAAATCTGTTTAACCTTGAAAATCGATCAACTTGGGTAAACGACCATTAGTTAGAAGACGAGGCCGTGGAGGCATGCAGTTTAGAGCTACTACAACTGGGAAGCTTGCTCCTGCAAAATACCCAAACTATACCTTAACCGAAAAACATCTGGGAGACATTATTGATTTAGTTCATGAAAGAGGCCGTGATGTACCCCTTGCAAAGGTTAGATTTGAAGATGGTTCGATTTCCTTTATTCCTGCAGTTCTTGGCACAAAGGTTGGATCAAAAATCCAATTTGGTTTAGAAGCAGATATTTCTGACGGAAATGTAATTAGTGTTCAGAATATTCCAGACGGTACCATTGTGTGTAATGTAGAAAAACATTTTGGAGATGGAGGCTCACTAATTAAATCAGCAGGGACCAATGCAACAGTGTTTTCACATGGACCAGATGGAGTAACAATTAAGCTTCCTTCAGGAAAATTTTCAACTATTAATCCAAAAAATAGAGCAATGATAGGAACCTTAGCAGGAGGTGGTGTTGGAGATAGACCATTTATGCGAGCGGGAGTAAAATGGCGCAGATTTAGATCAAAGGGACAAAAATACCCAATTGTAAGAGGTGTAGCACAAGCTGCATACGTTCATCCTCATGGAGGTGGAAGACATCAACATGTAGGACAAAGTTCAACTGTGTCAAGAAATGCTCCCCCCGGAGCAAAAGTTGGTAGTATTGCAGCTAGAAAAACTGGTCGTGCTAGAATCAAAGAACGAAAGTAATTTTTTAATTCTATCAAGGCCAAAATTGATTAATGACTTGTTAAAACAAATCATTGCATGGCAAATCTATGTGTTCGACTTTTTATAAAAGGAAAAGTTCAAGGTGTCTTTTTCCGACAGGCTCTAAAAGTTAGAGCAAAAAAGAATAATGTAAACGGTTGGGTACGAAATCTAAAGGATGGAAGAGTTGAAGCATTGCTTGAAGGGGAAGATACTGATGTCAGTACTCTGATCGAATGGTGTCATGCAGGATCTGCAAATGCAAGAGTTGAAGACATTGAAATTAAAAACGAAAAATACAAAGGAGAATTTTCAAAATTTGAAGTTCTCTACTAGTGAATTGTATTAAATGCATCTCTAAGAAAATCTTTTACCTGGTCAAGGTTTTCGTCGGCTTTTATTCTTATAGTTTGATGAGGCTCTTTTCTACTTTTTTGGATTTTGAGTAAAATTGTTTCTTGTTCAGGTTCCATATCAACAAACCATCTAAAAGTAATAGATTTACAAAAAACAATTCTATGCATTCGTACATCTTCTATAACATTACTTCCTAAAGAAAAACAATAATCTCTTAATGAATCAAATAAAGATTGAATTTGTGGTGAAATTTGTTTTTTAAAATCAATATAGCTTCTTTTACTTTCTGAGGAAAAGAAGGTATTCATAAATGAAAAAATTATTTTAAAGTATATAGTAGTAGCCCTGCTGGTTCCAGTCTAGACGGATAGCCCCATTTCAAGGCATACAAGATCCGCCACGTTGACGAGGAAGCGTGAGTGTTCCATCTTAGGATTGCTCCCTCCCGGACCTCATCCCTTTCAACGGCTCGGTCTTGGGAATTATCCCTTCGGATAATCCCAGTCCTACATCCACCCGCCTCGGCGTGAGTTCATTTCCATACACCAAGCGGGAACTATCTATCTAGAGATTTATCCAGCAGTTACTGATCTCTGCATATAGCCGGTTTCAGAATAGGGCACGGCTAGCACCCTGATCCTACCTACTACCATCTTTTTGTAATACGAATTATTATATTTGCATTAGGATTGCTTTTGATTTAGTTTTAGAACTAAATTACACACAGAACAAATTTTTCCAGTACATTCATTCCCACAGTTTAGACAAATTCGTCTTTCTTTATTGTTTGAATCCTTCACTATCCCTGAAATTTTAAGAAACGAATTGTAAAGATTGTTTTTTATTCCTGAATGTTGTCCTTCCAAAGAATTTAAAAATTCACGAATTTCTGTTCGGATTCCCTCATTCATATGTGGACATGGCTCTGTCTGGAATGGAATTTCATTAGTAAAGGCGTAAAAAACAATTTCCGATTCATAAATTTCACAAAACGGTTTTACCTTCCTCAAAGAGTTTTTTGAGGTGTCAGGATCCATCCAACCAATTTTGTTTGTATCCCCCGATATCATATTAATGAAAAAGCTTTGAAGATTATCATCTAAATTATGGCCAGTTGCAATTACATCTGCACCTATATCTTTAGCAGCATAATCCATTGCTCTTCGCCTTAATGTTCCACATATAGAACAGGAAGACATTTTTTCATTTTCTCTTAAATTCAGAGCATCATCTAGTGTCAGATCAAACATGTCCTTGTAAGAATACACTAAATGATCCACGTTAATTTTTCCACAAAAACTCTTGACAATTTCTAACGTCTCATTCCTATAATCAGGAATTCCTTCATCAATTGTTATCACTTTAATCCTAAAATTATGATTTTTAGACATTTGATGAAGAATATGTAATAATGCTAGTGAATCTTTTCCACCGGATACAGCCACACAAACAAGCTCATTATTTTTTATCATATTGAATTTAGAAATAGTTTTAGCAGTTTTTCGTAAAATTGAATCTGAAAAACAAATAGAACATAGGTTTTCACCCGAATATTTACGGGAGTATGCAGCTACATTTTGGCATCTATCACATTTCATATCAATAACTTAACTATGTATGATATAGATTTAATGAATTTTAATAAATATGATAAAATTTTAGATGGTAAACCATCCAGATTTCATATAAGAAAGTGCTATGTTTAAACCAAATAATGCAAAAGTAAATCCATAAATTCCCCACATAAGACCATTGACTGTTCGCTCTGAAATTTTCTTATCTATAATACTATGAATGAATTTCCCACCATCAAGTATCGGTAACGGTAACATGTTTATGATACCAATGAAAAATGAAATCATCCACAACCATAGTAAGAACATAGATAAAGAAGGATTATTCCACTCAATGAAATTATAAACTGGTTTGTATGCAAATGAATTATCTCTTATTATACCAATCAATCCTCGTTCAGGATCATCTTCAGAAGGCATAATTACAATTGGTAATTCTAATTGTTGTCCAGAACGTAAAATAGATACATTAACTGTCTGACCTGGTACAATGTCAGCTTTTAGAAAATCAAGGGGAGTCCTTACATCAATGCCGTTTATTGCTGTGATTATATCATTTGGCTGAAGTCCTGCTTTTTCTGCTCCAGATCCTTCAATTATGGATAATACCAATACGCCATCTGGTTCTTCATACATCCATCCAAGAATTGGCTCAGGTAATACTATTGCAAAAAGAGGATTTGTCAGTAGGATAGCTCCTAATGCAAAGGAAAAAATAACATTTGATGTAGCACCAGCACCAATTACTCGTAATTTTGAGATCTTTTTTGCCTTGTTAAATTCTTCTTCATCTGGTTCTACAAATCCTGCAAATAGAGCTATGAAGATAGCAAAGCCTCCAGTTTTTATCTTAATTTTTTCTAATGTAGCTACAATTCCATGTGCACCCTCATGAATTACTAAAACAATTGGAATGGATAACAGAAAGTAGGTAATTGAAGCTGAAGATGTTAAGGTAACCCCTGGAATTAGTACCGTTAATTCTGAAAACTCTGTTGGTTCTACAAAATAATTTGAGACATTATTTAGTAAGAACCAGAAAGCAAAACCCATCATTAAAAATCCTGCAACAACACTAATATCTGCAAAAACTCTAATTCCTCTTCTTGTCCGATTCAACATTTTTGTGAGAGCAGCTTGTACGCCATAATTTTTGTAAGTTAGACTGTAAGCTTTAATCTCAAAACCTCGATTTTCTAATTTTAGTCCTTTTGCTACTAAAACAATTACTACCCATGCCATAAGGACGTAAATAATCGAATTTTCTGTAATAAAATCTAGTTCCAAAGTAACTGTTACTTTTTTTAATCAGGTAAATTTATCGTTTACTATGAAACCTGTGATAATTGTATCAACTTATCCGGACAAAAAAACAGTAACAAAAACTGCAAATGAATTAGTTAAAAAACGACTTGTAGCCTGTGTTAACATTTCAAAAATTTCTTCGATTTATTCATGGAAGGGAAAAATAGAAAATACCTCTGAATTTTTAGTTCTTTTCAAAACAACTCAAAAAAATAAAAATGCTTTGAAAAAAGCCATCAAAAAAATGCATCCCTATGATATTCCTGAAATTGTAGAAATTGATATTAGCTCAATTAATCAACCATATCTAAAGTGGTTAATTGAATCAACGAATTAGGCTTCCACTGGAAATCTTAACAAAGAAACTATTCCACCTAAACCAGTGACTCTCAATCCTATATCTGTAGTTGAATCAGCACTGTATGCTTTGACCCCCTTGCTTTCAGCATCATTTAAAAATTCAATTATTTTTTCCTCGTCTTCGGTTTGAATAATTTTTTCTGAAAATACCAAAGAATCTATAGCTCCAAATTGATTAGCATTTTTTGTTTCTTCAAAACCCATAGTAAATTTCCTACTTTTCTTATTAGCTCTGTACATTATCTCATCAATAATGGATGAAACCTTAGCAAGTTTACTCTCAGACATTATTTCCTTCATAGACTGTGATTTCGTAAACGTATAGATTCCATCTTCTCCACCTGAATCTATTCCTTCAATTACTTGGATTTTGTGTTTTTGACCAACAGAAGTTTTTTGAATATAATTGCTAAATTTTTTCTTAGTTTCACCAGGCCCAAAAATTATGATAGTGTCTCCTTCTTTAAGAGATGAAAAAACAGCTCTTTGAATTATATCAAAAAATTTTTCAATATTAAAATTAGATTTGTATTGTTTTCCACTTGCACCAGAATAAATATTTGGTGTTAATTCTAGATGAGTTCCTTTTAGTCTGCCAATACCACAATCACTTGTATCAATAGCAATCAAAAGAAATCCAAATTTTTGTTCTTTAGAATGAATTAATTTTTTTTCAATCTCTTCCCAACGTTTCTTTATTAAATTAAAACCTTCATTCACCTTTATCAGAAAAGAATGATGAGAACCATGTGGAACAGACTCATTGTTAGACTCGGCAATTTTGCCTGTAACTCTTAGTCGATCTAAAACATTATCTAATGAGATTTTTTCAACATCTAATGCAATTCTTATTTTTACTCTGTCTCCTCTATCAGGTCTTGAATATTCCTTATCTTGTTTGATAACACGGCTTGTAGTACCTACGATTCGATCTCCTGTTTTTATTATCCTACGGAGGATTAACAAATCATCTGACTCTTCAGGAATTAATGAAATGGAATTATCATCCAAAATTTTTGTAATCATTTTATTGAAATCTGATTATAAACATACAGAAATAGCGGCTAGCTCGTTATTTCCTTAACGTTTGTTTTATCTTCTTCTGCTTTTTTTCGTACGTAGTTTTCAACCCATTCCATTGTTATTACACCACTTTCTGCCAAGTTTACAAGTGAATTTGGTGATGCTTCACCTGTAACTTTGCCGTTAAGTCTCCTAATTTGACGCCATTTTAATTGAGTATTGCCACTTTTTGAATTATAGATTATTCCTAAAACATCTCTTGCATTAACAAAAGTAATCTCACGAATTTTTTTCAAAGTAACTTTGTCAGCTGCTTCTACGTAGATTGATCCAAGTGAATCGTCTCGTTCTGGAAAAACTTCGTAATCTTCTAGATAGCTACTTGGAGCAAATGAACTACATGTACTAGTAATAATAAAACGTCTGAAGCTTTCTATTGACGCTGGAGTATCTATCTTAACCATTTAAGATATTTAGGCACAAGCCATTTATCAAGGTTCTTGAAAAATTCAATTAGTATTAGACTAATTTTACTATGCAGGCGTTGATGATTCTATCCCTCTGATTTGATGATAGGGATCTTGAGTTCTGAGCCTGCATCTTAGGATTTTTATGACATATGTTGTACTTCGTAAACCATGAATTCTCTAACTGACTATCTAACATTTAACACAAAAACTAGAAGAGCGTTTGTAAATATAACACCTCAAATTGAAAAATTAATCAAAAAAAGTAACATCAAAGAAGGGTTATGTTTAGTAAATGCAATGCACATTACTGCTAGTGTTTTCATTAACGACAATGAAAAGGGATTACACAAAGATTATGATAAATGGCTTGAGGAGTTAGCTCCACATGCACCAATCGATCAATATGAACACAACAAAACTGGAGAAGATAATGCAGATGCACATCTAAAACGGCAATTAATGGGGCGTGAAGTTGTTGTGGCGATAACTAATGGAAAGTTGGATTTTGGTCCGTGGGAACAGATTTTTTATGGAGAATTTGATGGAAGAAGACAAAAACGTGTTCTAGTCAAAATTATTGGAGAATAAAGAATTTTTTCTAGCCAAAATCAGTGTCTCTTTTCTGACTTCGATTCTCATTAGCTCTTGAAGCTTCTCTGAATTCATCTTCATGATTTTGTGCACCATGATTACATTTCACACAACCTGCTTTGAAACCATTTGGATCTTTTTCAAAGATTTGACAACCACAAAAGCACGTCATACTATGAAGATTCCGAGGTAGTATTTCTTCTTTTTCTGTTTCTAGATTACCTATGATAAATATTGATTAAAAAAAATATTCTAGAACTAAGAATTATTTTTACAACATTCTCCACGAGGAATTTCATTTTTGTGTGGGCATTTTCTTGGGTGTTTTAACATAGTGCATAGTGCATCTGTAAATTGCTTATTCATATGATGTTCAATGCCACAAACCATTTCCTCATCTATTTCTACTTTAAGTGCACTTTCCATCAAAACCTCTAACAGTCTACTATTTCGCATCATACTAGCACCTATTTTTTCACCTTCTTCAGTCAGTTTTACTCCCGCTTTACTATAATTTACCAGATTTTTCTCATTAAGTTTTTTTAACATCTGAACAACACTTGGTTGCCTAACATTGAGCATTTTCGCAATCGTACTAATTTTTACAGATTCATTTTTTTCTTTAATATGCCAAATTGCTTTAAGATACATCTCAACGTGTTCTGCTTCTGCAGTTCCTACAAAAAGAATTTCTTCGCTCATTTACTCTACCTTCTTTGAATCTTTTAATAAATATTCAAAATATTCTCTTGCAAATCCTGCTAGGCCTGGATGATCTGCCCAAATAGCAACAATATCAGCAGAAGAAGAATCACTAACCTCTGGCCCAAGGAGTATTACCACATAACGTTTATCGGAAATTATACCTCCTCCAAAAAGACCCTTTTTCACCTTTACTGTAGCAACTCTTGATATTGCTTTGAGTGAATCTTTGTCTATGGTGTCAGATATGAGAATAGTTATATCAACTCCTTTATCATGTAGTAATCTAAGCTTAGGTAATGCTTGTTTGACTAGATCTTCACTAGCTCTTGGTACAGCAATCATTACCTCATTTTTGCAAGAATCTATCATTTCTAATACCTTTGGGACAATGTTGACAATGCCAGACAGTACCCATATGTCTGGGCGTTCACTGGTGCCGCTTTTTTCGTAAAGTGGAATTAATTCATTTAAAATAATATTTTGATTGTTCTTAAATTCTAATTCTTGTTTTTGTTTTGTAGTTTCCAACGCTGTTGATGGAGATTTTGCAAAATATTTTGTAGGCCGTGAATCATCTGAACCGACCCATCCTTTTTCTTCTAAAGTTCCTAATACCTCATAAATTTTCGAATAAGGTACCCCAGATTTCTGACTCAAATCGGACGCAGTAAGTTCACCTCCCTTTAGTAACGAAGTAAAAGTTCTGATCTCATAGCTTGTAAGTCCTATCTTATCAAGAGACTTTCGTGTTTTGTCTGAGATACTCATGCGATCTAAACGTCTTTTTTTGGTATTTAAATCCCATACGAAGGTAATCTCCTTTATCCCACGGGGGCAAGTATGAAAGTCATTAAATACTATATCAGAAAAATGCCATTTGATAGGAATGGCACTTATTCAGATTGTTAATCAGTCTACTAAACAATTAGGAAAAAAATCTACTATTAGGTTTACTCAAAGTATTTGCCCAGACTGCAATATGATTCTGGATGCAGAAGTCTTTGAGAGAGATGGTAAAGTCTTCATGTCAAAGACTTGTCCCACTCACGGTGAATGTGAAGAACTTTATTTTGGATCATATGATATGTATAAGAAATTTAGCACTTATTGGGTAGACGGAAAGGGTGCTCATGCACCTAACGTCATTATGGCTGACAAATGTTCGTGTCCTAACAATTGTGGACTGTGTTCAAACCACCTATCACACAGTGGACTAGCTAACATGATTGTGACTAATAGATGTGATCTGACATGTTGGTACTGTTTCTTCTATGTAAAGAAAGGTCTTGAAGGAGCGTACATGTATGAACCAGATCATGTCCAAGTCAGAGCAATGATGAAAACACTTAGGGCTGAAAGACCAATTCCAGGAAACTCTATGCAGATTACTGGTGGTGAACCAATGCTAAGAGATGATATTTGTGACGTTATCAAGATAATGAAAGAAGAAGGCGTAGACCATATTCAGATGAATACAAACGGAATTAGACATGCCTTAGATCCAGAGGCTGCACGTGAAGTAAGACTAGCCGGTTGTAACAATCTTTATCTCAGTTTCGATGGCGTAACTGCAAGAACAAATCCAAAGAATCATTGGGAGATTCCATATGCACTAGACAGTTGTAGAAAAACAGGATCTACTGTAGTATTTGTTCCAACTGTTATCAAATCAATTAATGATCATGAACTAGGAGGAATTATAAGATATGCTCAAAAAAATATGGATGTAGTTCACGCTGTAAACTTCCAACCAGTCTCACTGACTGGAAGAATGGGAAAGCAAGAACGTGAGAAATATAGAATTACAATTCCTGATTGTATTCAAAGAATTGAAGAGCAAACTAGCGGTCAGGTTACAGTAGATGATTGGTACCCAGTTCCAAGCTGTATGCCACTTACAAACGTAATTGAGGCATTTTCAAGCAAACCAAAATACGAATTATCTATTCACTTTGCATGTGGGGCTGGCACCTATGTCTTTCAAGACGAAGACACCAAAAAACTAGTACCAATGCCCAGATTCTGTGACATTCAAGGAATGTTAGAATTATTTGAAGACAAAGCCGAAGAGATTCGCTCCGGCAAAAACAAGTACTTTACGATGCTTGAGGTAGTAAGAAAACTCAAAGGCTTTGTAGATACCAAAAAACAACCCGCAGGATTAGACCTTGCACGAATGTTTGGAAGTATACTAATGAAGAGATCCTTTGAGTCAATAGGATCATGGCATGTTAAGGGACTATTCCTTGGTATGATGCACTTTCAAGACAAATATAATGAAGACCTAGAAAGACTGCAAAGATGTGATATACACTATGTTACTCCAGATCTTAGAATCGTTCCATTTTGTGCATTTAATGTAATCCCAGAATGGTACAGAGATAGAATTCAAAAGAAATATTCTATCACAGTAGAAGAATGGGAAGAACGAGAAGGCGTTAAACTAGAAGATGGTCTTTACAGAGGCCTAATGAGACGTGGAGCAGGAGATGAGCTAGCTGCAGGTTGTGCTAAGAGCCAAATGTTCCATGAAGCATCACAAGCAGTGATGTAAAAAGAAAATTTATTTTCAAAATTTTCTATTTGATATTATTGCTTTTTTCCATTAACACTGTATCCACTTTCAATTTCATTAAAGTGAACGATTTTCAATTTTACATCTTTGAACCATTTTCGCACTTGTTTTTCTGTATGTCTATATGCGAATTTAGGAAAATACCAATCATAATTAGTTGCAACACTTTGTTCAAAAGGAACCTCTGGTGACCACCAACACTTTAAAAAATTCGAATAGAAAAATCTCTGAACATCATATGTACCAGCTTTTATTCCTAGCAGCAGGATATCTTTTGGAATTGTAATTTTCTTTTTTAATTGTGATAAGTTTTTTCCTAACAATGTCATATCTTTTGAAAATTCTATGCATTGTTTTTCAGTCATTTTAACCGTTGATTGCCGAATAAAATCATCAGCAAACTCACGCATTGGTCCTTTTTTTCTATAGACATAGATTGAAATGAGTCCATCTTTTCTCAATAATCTAGTGAGCATTTTGAATGATGATTCTGTATCCTTGGTATGATGTAACACTTGATCCGAACAAATAAAATCAAAGAAATTTTTCTTAAAAGGTAATTTCCTAATATCCGCTTGTAAAAAATGAATATTTTGTGATTTACCAAATTTTCTATAAGCAAATTCTATACTTTCACTTGCATCAATAGCAAAAACTTGAGAGTTAGGATTTAATGAAAATAATTTCGCACTATTGCCTACGCCAGTTCCTGCGTCAAGAACTCTAGTTCGTGTATTCAAAAAACACTTAAATTTCGATAATGTTTTCCAGCCAAATCTTTCCAAAAACCATCTTCTCTGACTATCTGCCCATTTTTTGTTATGATATGTTTTATTGAAACGCCTCCATTTTGAAGAAAATGCATCTTCGGTTTTAATGAAATCTTTTTGCTTATCTGATACTAGACGAGGAATTCCCCTTATTATTGAAAAACGATGTTTTTTTGTACAAATGAGTTGTCCTTCAATAATTTCATTTTTCTGCTTTTTCTTAACCTTAATAGAAAAATCACTTTGACATTCTGGACATATGATCTCATTTACTATTTCTACTTTCAATTAAAAAAATTGTAATTAATAGTAAATAAAAATTAGTAGTAACTAATTTTGGATCACTATATGAAAATTATCTAAGCGGATAGTTCCATATTCGGATCCATCTCTTTTGTAATAAAAAGTCTATACCAAATCTCAAATGCAAGTAAACCATGAAATTTGTTAATATATCTGACGTTCAGATTATCAACGAGATTTTTGAAATGTTTTTGAATCCAATCCCTGTTTATCCATCCATCTTCCACAATTCTTGCGTCAGAAAGATAATGTTCACATAATTTCTTGCCATGTGATTTCCAAAGATTTACTGTATTTACCGAAAATCCTTGTTTTTTTGGATTAATCAGATTAGGACTAACATATTTTTTTAAGATAGCTCTTAAAGGTAATTTACCTACATTATTTTTTTGATCATATTTTAACTCTAAATTAAGATGCGGAGCAAAGCTCAATAACTCTTTTGATAAAATAGGACTAACAGCTTTTAGATCAAAGTATTCATGAAAACTCTTATTCAAAGGAATCCAATTAAAAAGTAACTTTCCATTAATGTCAGCTAAAAATATCTGATTAATTGTAGGTAACGTATTATCAAAATACGGAATTATGAACGAGTATATTTCGTCCCATGAAAATTTAGCTTTTTTTCCAAACA
>Ga0209878_1000019_pt1 | contig 17835 bp, 18 predicted proteins | sample GWRWN1_40_50_FD_187235 | JGI IMG/M metagenome (GOLD analysis project Ga0209878, IMG submission 187235) | Riverbed sediment microbial communities from areas with no vegetation in Columbia River, Washington, USA - GW-RW N1_40_50 (SPAdes)... | ecosystem: Environmental > Aquatic > Freshwater > River...
CCACGTCTCCCCAGCCGTGACGTCGATTCCGATTCTCTCCATCCTCCGACGCGCCTCGATCCCCGCCTCGTAGAACGTCCGGCCCGGAGCCCAGTCGGGGTGGGGGCCGACGACCCACGCCCGCCAGCCGGTTTCGGACGTGAACCTGATCTCGGCAACCGGATTGATGTGCGGATCGAGGGCGCGGATCGCCTTGAAGTCGCGACCGCGCCGCAGGACCGTCCTATCCGCGTCCTTGGGCGGGATCGTAACGTAGTACTCGACGCAGTCCGACCGCTCGGCCGCGAGACCTTTCGCGAGCTCGATCCACTGCGTTCCACCCCAAAAGATCGTGTCCACCCGCTTGCCACAGCCGGAGGCCGACGAGGATCCTCCGCATGCCGTTGCCGCCACGAGCAGGGCGGCCACTCCGGCGAGAACCGAGAGCAGGGATCGCCGTGGGAGGGGTACCCGGGAGCAGTCCCCTCGCCGCGGCCGCCAAGCGCAACGCGCAGCCCTCATCTCGACCTCCTCGCGTGTGCCCAATGTCGACCCTCCGCGTACCGTTGTCAAGGTGCCGCCGACAGTCTCGAAACCAGGACATGGATAAGCCTGCCCGGTTACTCGCCATCACCAGCTGAGGCGACCCACGTCGGCCGCCCACCGGTCTACCGCCTCGCCGACGCGCATGCCCAGGTCAACCTCGTCAACGCCGGCTTCGACCATGCGGCCGAAGATGGGCCCGCCAGGATTCGAACCTGGGTCCCACGGATTATGAGTCCGCTGCTCTGACCGCTGAGCTACGGGCCCGGTCAGCGGCAGACTAGCGCGGCTCCTTTTGGACACAGGCGCCGCGGGCGACTAAGAATACCGGGAGCGGATCCTTGTCATCCTCGAATCGGAGGTGGGGCTCGAGTGAAGGTCTTCCAGCAAGAGCGCAGTCTCAGGACGAGAGGCGGGCTCGAGATCCGCGACATCACAGAAGAGGTCAAGGAGTGCGTGGCCGAGAGCGGCGTGAGCGACGGCATCGCGTGCGTGTACTCCCCGCACACCACCTGCATGGTGCGCGTGAACGAGTTCGAGACCGGCTTCCTCGAGGACTTCGTCCGTCTCCTCCGTCGCCTCGTGCCGAGCCAGAAGTACTACGCCCACGACGACTGGGAGCGGCGTACCGAGAACGTCTGCCCGGAAGACATGGACGTCGGCAACGGGCATTCCCACTGCATGGCGATGCTCATGGGACCTGCCGGCGAGTCCATTCCCGTTCGCGACGGAGAGCTCTGCCTCGGCACCTGGCAACGCGTCCTCTTCATCGAGCTCGACCGCTCGCGCGACCGCCGCTGGCTCGTCCAGGTCGTCGGGGACTGATTCCTTAATTCCCTAAAGAGAAACGGGGCCGCCGCAGCCCCGTCTCGGTAAAACCTGACCGGGGTGCCCCCGCCGCATCGGGGCCTTACCCGGATTGTTCGTCGTGCCCGCAGTCTGCCGCTTCGGCAGGCCGCCGTCCCCCCTCCGGGGGAGTTGACTGCCTCCCCCTTTCAGGGTTGACCACGCCGCTTCACCAACGTCAGCAGGTCAGCTGCTCGCGCTCGTCGCGATGCTCGGCGCTTCGCTGGCGGAGATGGGCTGGTTAGGCCGCTTCCGCGTTCCGCTCCTGCTCGGCGATCATGTGGTCGATCGCCGTCAGGGTTTCCTTCTTGACCGGACCATCAGCCAGGCCTCGACCTCTTCGCGCCGGCGGAGAAGGGCTGCGATCACCGCGGCGGCGTCACCGGTGTCCCTAGTTTGAGCCAGGCACCGCTCGGAGGCCTTCGCCCCGTTGGTGCTAGTGTGGATTCGCCTTGCCTCAGCCCCTCGGCAGGCAATCTTTTTCGGCTCCGACGCTCATCCGCGATCCGTCATGCCTCAGCGAGTGAGTCGATCGACCACTTCCTAGGAGGAACGGATGTCCGAATCCATGGATCCCACGACTGCAGAGCAGATCGATCGCTGCAACGAGACCGGCCGCACGCCGGTCGTCTTCGTGCACGGACTCTGGCTGCTGCCAAACAGTTGGGACCGCTGGGCGGCGGTCTTCGAGGAGGCCGGCTACACGGCGTTGACGCCGGGATGGCCGGATGACCCCGAGACCGTCGAGGAGGCCAAGGCCAACCCCGAGGTCTTCGCGAAGAAGACCATCGGACAGGTGGCCGACCATTTCGCCGAGATCATTGGGGGTCTGGAAAACAAGCCAGCAGTGATCGGGCACTCCTTCGGAGGCCTACTCACGCAGATGCTCGCCGGACGCGGCCTCTCGGCCGTGTCCGTGGCGGTCGACCCGGCGCCTTTCCGGGGCGTGCTGCCGCTGCCCATCTCGGCGCTCAAGGCGGCGTCGCCCGTTCTAGGCAACCCGGCCAACCGCCACCGCGCTGTACCGCTCACTTACGAGCAGTTCCGGTTTGCCTTCGCGAACGCCGTCAGCGAGGACGAGGCCAAGGAGCTGTACGAGACCTACGCCGTGCCTACGTCCGGTGCGCCGCTCTTCCAGGCCGCAGCCGCCAATCTCAACCCGTGGACCGAGGCGAAGGTGGACACGAAGAACCCCGACCGGGGACCGCTGCTGATCATCTCCGGCGAGAAGGACCACACGGTCCCCTGGGCCATCGCCAACGCCTCCTACAAGAAGCAGGAGCGCAACGAGGCCGTGACCGAGATCGTCGAGATCCCTAATCGCGGGCACGCGCTCACGATCGACAGCGGCTGGCGTGAGGTCGCCGAGACGGCCCTCGCATTCGTGCAGCGCTTTGCCAACGCTCATGAGCCTCAGCCGGCGGGGAGCGCACTGGCGGCAACTCGATAAGGACGCGGACGCGCCTGTGCCCGACGGGGCGCAGGCGCGTTACCCCTTGGACACATGGGAGGAGAAGGGGGCCGGCACCCGGCCTCGCGCATTGGATCGCGGAAGTCGATAACGCGGCGGTTGCCGCCTTAGGGGGTAACCCGTGGCGCGTCCCCCTCAGGAACGGAGTGTCCAAGGAAGGACCGATGGCGAGCTACGAGTCGGTTTAGCCCATCCACAAGCGCGGATGCCCGGAGCGTTCGCAAGGAGCGCCCAAGCGGGCGAGTGAGGCGGAGCTCGGCGAACAGTGACACGCCTCCGCCGCGATCTCCGGAAACCGGTCTTCCATCGCGAAGGACGAGCCACCAACATTCGCCGCGCGCCTCCTGCGGGACGGATGCGAGTAATTGATCGGCTTCCGGGTCCGAAAGCGGAAGCAAGGCTAGCTGCTGGGGCCGGTCGAGCCTGGCGACGCCCCGCGCCGCCCAGCGGCAGAACTTTCAGCCGTCCGAAAAGAGGAGAGCGGGACGCGCAAGGCTCAGCAGCTATTCGTTTCGGGCCTCGGTGTGGGCCGGCTTCTCACCACTAATGACGATGTAGCCGAGGTAAGGGACGGCGCGTCGCATCCGTGGCATCAGCCAAGCCATCTTCTTTGCGTACGCGGGCCGTGTCATGACCCGTCCCATGACTGAGAGGCTGCGCGTGAATCCTTCGTCCTGGACGAATCCTTTCGGGGTCATCATCTCGAACGGTCCGTCGTCGATCTCAATGTTCGAGAGGCCCGCCTCCGTGTAGATCCGAACCCAGTCGTCCGCTGTGTCGAAGCGGAGCCCTGGGCATACCTGGCCGAGGAATATCTCTCGAGCTTCTTCGCTGGGTGGGCGCCGCCACATGAATTCGGTAGCGAGCACGCGCCCGCCAGGACGACAGACGCGGATGAGCTCCTCGGCGGCTCGAGATCGATCGACGAACATCGTTACGGCCTCGGCGATGACGACGTCGAAGGCGTCGTCAGGAAAGTCGAGGGCCAGGATGTCGCCTTGGCGGACGTGGACGCTCTCCTCCGCATCCGCCGCGTTTACGGCTTCATGGGCTCGCCGCAGCATGAGGGGCTCGATGTCGACCGCGGTGACGTCTGCGCCAAAGCGCTCGGCGACAGTGATCGCTGTGGTGCCAACCCCGCATCCAACGTCGAGCACCTTGGTGTCCTGGTCGATCGCTGCGCGCTCGAGTAACTGCTCCGTTGCGGCCCGGCCGCCGGGATGGATCACTCGCTTTCCGATCACGGCCATGAAGACGTAGGGATCCAGCCGCTCGATGTCCGCGGCCTCAAGCCGGCGGGGCCGCTGGAGTGAGACGCTCACCGCTCCCCGACCTCAGTAGCTGAAGACGGTTGCTGCCTCTTCCCCGATCCACTCCCAGAGCGGGGTGGCGCCGCCCAGCTTCGCATTTGCGACTAGGTGAGAGTCGTCAAGCTTTCGAGCGCTGAAGCAGATTGGGCAGACGAGCAGCTCGCCCCCTCCGTCCGCGTATTGCTGCATCAGCCGCTCGACTGGCGGACACCCGTCGCACGCGACGGCGCTGCCATAGCCGGGCAGGGCAAGCCGCACGGCCTCTTTGGTCAAGAACATGGTCACCGTCTTTCCTTGCTCCGCGGCCGCTCCGCCGACGAGGAAAGCCACGGTCACGCGTTCCGCGTCTTCCAATCCAGTCGCCAGGTTGATCACGACCTTGCCGCTGCCTGCCATCTCTACCTCCGTTTTTTGAACGCTTTCACAGTGGTACCGCGGGCTCCGTATTGCTCCGCTTTGCGGCGCGTGTCTTCAAAGGCTGAGCGAGCGTAGGTCTCCACGAGATCGCCGGTCTGGATCCGCTCGAATCCGTGTCGCTCGAGAAGCTGCGCGTACTCTGCTTCCAGCAGAGCGCCGGCAATTCAGCCAGTCCAGAGGTCGATCTTTCGCCGCCCTTCCTCTGAGACAGGGTTCTGGATCGTCACGTCGGCGATCTGGATACGACCACCAGGGCGGAGCACGCGCTGGATCTCGGAGAACACGGCGTCCTTGTCGGGAATGAGGTCGATGACGCCGTTCGAGATGACAACGTCGAAGCTCTCGTCCTCAAAGGGCAAGCTTTCTGCCTCTCCCTCGACGAAGGCTACGTTCGTTGCCTCCATCTCGGCTGCGGCAGCTCGCGCCTTCCGAAGCATCTCTGGCGTCATGTCCAGTCCCGTGACGCTCCCCTCGGCGCCCACCATCTGAGCGGCCACGAGGGAGTCGGTCCCTGCGCCCGAGCCGACGTCGAGGACAGCCTCGCCGCGCTGGAGTGTCCCCAGCGCGAAGGGATTCGCTACCCCGGCAAACGACTCGGCCGCCGCTTCGGGTAGGCGGTCGACGAGTTCGGGCGGGTAGCCGAGGTCAAGGACCCAGGCGCGCCCGGTCGGAAAGATGAAGTCCTCCTCCGGTTCTTGGGAAACGCGCGCGTAGGTCTTCTTGATCTCGCACTTCAGAACCTCGACGTCGATATCTACCTCGACAGCCATCCTGCCTCCTTCTCGTTTTCACGCGATGCAGGCGCGCCCATTCCAGGCAGCTCGCCTTCGCTTAGCTCCTGCGCCTCGTCCAGTTCGAGCACCGGAAGGCCGGCCGCCTTCCAACCGGCGAAGCCGCCGACCATGTCGGTCGACGACCGACACCCGAGATCGCGCACAGTGACGGCCGCGAAGCTGGAGGAAAAGCCGTGGGCACAGAAGACGATGATCCTCTGCTCGAGCCGGATGTGGGGGTTCGAAAAACCCGAGTCTGGGTCGAGTCGCCACTCGAGGACCGACCGCGGGATGTGAATCGAGCCCGGGATGATGCCCTCGCGTCGTCGCTCGTCCTGCGAGCGGAGGTCGACGAGGGCGGCTCCGTCCTGGAGCGCAGCGAATGCTTCCACCGGATCGAGGCGCGGCGCGATCCGGCGCTGCGCCTCGCCGAGAAGCTCGGACGCCGTTCGGCGCAGTGGAGCCGGGCGCTCGCCCCAGCGCGTCGCCGCGACCCAGATTCCGCTGCCCGCGGTCAGAGCGGCGACGACGACGATGGCTGTGCCGCTTCCGAAAGCATCGGCGATCGTGCCCGCCAGGACCGCCCCGACGACGAAGCCGAAGTCGCGCCAGAAGCGGTAGACGCCGACGAGTTGGGCGCGGTCGACGGGCTGCGCCACATCGGAGACTGCAGCGATCAAGGTCGGATAGACGAGCGCCGTACCAACGCCAAGGAGGATCGCCCCACCGAGGGCAGGCATGAACGCACCGCCTCCGGCGACGAGTAGGGCAAGCGCGCCTGCCTGCACCAGCATGCCGCTAGCGATCAACGATTTTCGACCGGTGTGATCTGAAAGGGCGCCGGTCGCGAGCTGACCCAGGCCCCAGACCCCCGGGTAGATGGCGGCGACGATTCCTACTTCCGTGATGCTCGCGCCGTTCGCCGCCAGGTAGAGGGGGGCCAGTCCCCAGGCGAGCGCATCGTTGAGGTTGTTGACGAGGCCTGCCTGCGAGCAGGCCCGCAGGACGCGGTCTCCCACGGTTCCACGGACGAAGGCCGAGCGCAGCGTGCTCGCCACGGCCGCTCCCCGTAAGCGTTGCTCCTCGCCAACATGAGCGCCCGTATCGCGGATGAAGAGAAGCGAGACGAGCGTTCCCAATCCGGCGATGGCGGCCGCGCCAGTCCAAACCAGCGTCCGTGGCGCGTAGGTAGCGGCGAGCGCGCCGGTTGCAAAGGCGGTCAGCGCGACGCCCAGATACCCGGCCGACTCGTTCAGCCCGAGCGCGAGCCCACGACGGCGAGGGCCGACGAGGTCGATCTTCATTACGACGGTCATCGACCAAGCCAATCCTTGATTCAGCCCGAGGAGGACGTTGGCGGCGACGATCACCCACCAACTCGGAGCGACGGCGATCAGAAGAGGAACCGGCAGCGCAAAGAGCCAGCCGAGGACAAGCAGACGCTTTCTCCCCACCCGCTCGGCGAGGCCACCTGCAGCCAGGTTCGCGACCGCCTTGGCAATGCCGAAGGCAACGACGAAGGAGAGGATGGCGCTCTTCGAGGAAAGGCCGAAGTCGTCCTTCCCGATCAGCGGAAGGACGCTGCGCTCGAGGCCGACCATCGCCCCGACGAACGCGTTCAGAGCAACGAGAAGCGCGAACTGACCGGCGTTCGCCCGTAGCCCGAGGCGAATCCCCGCCGTCCTCATGCCTGGGTCGGCGAAAGCCCGCGTCTATTGGCTGCGACGATCGCCGTCTGGTCGACCGGAGGCGGCGGTAGGTCGACGAGAAGCGCGCGGACAAAGGCCTCTTCTCCTGCATGAGCGAGGGCCTGGTTGTTGACCCGCTCGAAGCCAATCGAGGAGAAGGGGTTTGCCGATAGCGCCCGCCCGCAGACGGAGCCGCCGAAATGACTCGGGTAGACGAGGGTGTGGTCCGGCAGCTCGAGCAGGCGTCCGATCGAGCGAAAGAGTTCGCGCGCGCGTAGTTCGGGGTCCCCACCCGCGTGCAGGTCAGGTCGACCGACGTCGCCGACGAGGAGCGAGTCGCCGGTGAAGACGAGCCAGGGCTCCTCCGTTCCCCGCCGCCGGTCGGCGACGACGTAGGCGTTGTGTGCCGGCGCGTGTCCGGGCGTGGCGAGGGCACGAACGATTGTGTTTCCAAGCTCGACCACCTCCCCGTCCCTGAGCGCGGTATGGGGAAACTCGACTTCCGCATTTGCAGGCAGGTACGGCGTGGCGCGAGTTGCCTCGACGAGCGCAGGCAAGCCGGAGACGTGGTCGGCCTGAACGTGCGTCTCGAACACCGCGGCGATCGGAGCGCCCGCGCGCTCGGCCGCTTCGAGGTAGGCGTCGACGAGCTCAGCCTGTGGATCGACGACGGCGAGCTGCGAGTCGGAGAGGCAGCCAAACAGGTAGCTCGCGCAAGCCGTCTCCTCGTAGAGGAAAGGGCGCAGGATCATTGCCTCGCTCAAGGCTAAGGCGTAGGCTTCTATCGTGCTAGGCGAAATCGCCGATAACGCCCATCGTCATGGGCGATAAGACACTTTCGCTTCTCTGGGACTCGACGCGCTTGCGGCTGCTCGTAGAGGTCGAGCGTCGCGGAAGCGTTTCGGCTGCCGCCAAGGCAGTCGGGATCGGTCAGTCGAGCGCGAGCGAGCACCTGCGCTTGCTCGAGACCGCTGCGGGACAACGCCTCGTCGAGCGCAACGGGCGTGGGAGTCGGCTCACCGAGGCCGGGCGCGTACTCGCTTCGAGCGCAAGCCAGGCACTTGCGACCTTGGCCGCAGGCGAGGAGGAAGTTCACGCCCTTGCAGGCCTCGACGCGGGCACCGTTCATATCGGTGCGTCGACGACCCCTGGTGTCTACCTTCTTCCAGACACGCTCGGCTGCTTTCGACGCGATCATCCCAACGTCACCGTCGAGGTCGAGATCGCAGCCACCGGCGAGATCCTCGAGCGGCTCCTCGCGGGCCGAATCCAGCTGGCGCTCGTCGGTGAGACAGCGGTGGACGAGCGCGTCGAGCTCGAGCCGTTCCTGACCGACGAAATCGTTGGCATCGCCAAGCCGGGCCTCTTGGCCATTCGAGGCGGCAAGGTGCGACCGGAACTGCTCGGCGAGCAGACGCTGCTCGTGCGTGAAGCGAACTCGAGCACGCGCCAGATTGCGGAGCGAGAGTTGTCCCAAGCGGGCGTCCGGGCGAAGAGCGTGTGGGAGCTCGACTCGAGCGAAGCGATCAAACGGGCCGCCCGCGAAGGCCTCGGAGTCGCCTTCCTCTCGCGCTATGCGGTCGCCGAGGAAGTCGAACGCGGCGAGCTCGAGAGCTTCCGCCTCGCCGGCCGCCCGCCGATCGAGCGCCGGCTTTACATCGCCCGCCTCGCCCGCCGCCCGCTGAGTCCGAGCGAGCGCGGCTTCATCGCGACTCTCAGACGCTGTTGCGCGAAGAGCGCGGACTTCGCCGCGGCCTGCGTCGCCTGAGCCAATGCTTCAGGAGTCGCAACTCAGGTGCGGACCGTGTGCCAACTCTGCCACGTGATGCGGAGGATCACGAGCGTGATGGCAAGCGATGATCGGGTCGGCGATCGGCGCGCCGAGCGCGCTCCCCAGGACTCCCAGACTGACGAAGCCGTCGCTGCGCGCATGGTCCGGGTCCGAGACTAGCGCGACCATCGCTCGTAGCCAAAGCTGGGCAGAGTTTCCGCGCTCGTGCTCGGGCCGGAGAAGGCAAAAGGCCCGCCTTTGCGGGCCTTTCTTCGACTCCCCGGGTTGGACTCGAACCAACAACCCTCCGGTTAACAGCCGGATGCTCTGCCAATTGAGCTACCGGGGAACGGCTGCCCCAGTGTAGCGAGGGCTAGGTCAAAGCTAGGTGAAAGCTACTTCCTGCAGAGCCTCCTGGATCCGGCCCAGGACGGCCTGAAGCTCCTTCGTCCGTTCGAGGTCGGCGCTGGTCACCTCGCCGCGACCGAGCTCCGCGAGCTCACGCCGCACCAGCCGCTCCTCGAGGCGCAGGAAGAGCTGCTTGGCGGCTTCGTCGTTCAGCCCTTCCCGCTCTGCCGTGGCGTCGAGCTCCGCGCGCAGCGCGATCAGCTCGTCGTCCGGCTCGGCCTCGCCTGCGAGATAGGCGCGAAGCCGCCGGTGGAGCGGGTCGTCGAAATGCCGGTCGTCGAGCTCGTGCAGGTAGCGCTCTGCCAGCTCGGGATGGACGGTGCAGACCGCGAGGAGGTCGCGCTCGAGCCGCTCCCCTGCGTCGACCAGCTTGCGCCTGGCCTCTCCGAAGACGGGCGCGCTGGTCGCGTCCACGCGCAGCGGAATATTGAGGCGGTTGGCCGCGTACTTGGCCGCGTGTTCCTGGTCCGGCCCCCGCGGCGCTTTCAGGATCAGCGCCTGGACCGCGTCGAAGGCGCCTTGCGGGCTCGGCGCCCGGTCGATCTCGAGCTTCACTCGGTGGACGAGGTACTCGGTCGCAGCTTCCAGCCGCTGCTCGAATTCGTCCGCGGCGTCGGCCGGATCGGAGCCGGGAGGGAGCGGCACGACCCACACCTCCTCGAACTGGCGGTACGCGAGCTCCATTCCACGGAGCGTCGCCTCGGCACCAGCAGCGTCGGCGTCGAAGCAGAGATAGATGCGCGGAGTGAGGCGGCGGAGCTCCCGCAGCTGCAGCTCGGTAAGAGCCGTCCCCATCGACGCGACGGCGGACTCGAGACCGCGCTGGTGGAGGGCCAACACGTCGGTGTAACCCTCGACCACGACCGCCCGGCTCTCCTTGGCGACCGTTGCGCGGGCCCGATCGAGCCCGTAGACGATCGAGCTTTTGCGGAAGAGCTCCCCCTCGGGCGAATTCACATATTTGGCCTTGATGGGGTCGTCCTCCGAGAGCCGCCGAGCGCCGAACCCGAGTACCCGGCCGCGTGCGTCGGCGAGTGGGAAGACGAGCCGACTGGCGAAGTAGTCGTTTCCGCGCCGATTGACGAGGCCGGCGGCGACCAGCTCCTCCTGTGAGTAGCCCTTGGCTCGCGCCTTGGCGGCCAGACGGTCGCCGCCCGGGGAGAGGCCGAGGCGGAAGCGCCGGCAGATCTCCTCCGTGAGACCGCGCTCGCCGAGGTACGCTCGGACCGGTTCACCGGCCTGCGAGTCCCAGAGATGACGCTCGTAGAACTTCGCCGCCGCCTCGAGGAGCGCGTAGAGTCGGTCTCGACGGCTGCGACGGGCCTCGAATCCCGGAGCGGTCTCCTCGTATTCGAGTTGCACCCCGTAACGATCGGCCAGCCATTCGACCGCGGAGGCGAACTCGAGCCCCTCGGTCTCCCGCACGAACTTGATCAGGTCGCCTCCCTCGCCACAGGTAAAGCAGTGGTAGAGCTTCTCGACGGCGTTCACGGAAAAGCTGGGGTTCTGGTCGTCGTGGAAGGGACAGCGGCCCGTCCACTGAGCACCGGAGCGACGAAGCTGCGTCCGGCCCGAGACGATCTCGACCATGTCCGCCGCCGCGACGACCTCTTCGACCGACGTGCGCTTGATCAGTGCCATGCGAGCGCGAAGCGGTCGGTCATGCCCGAAACGTAGTCGGTGACGCGCTCGTGGAGCTCGCCGGGTCTGGCCTCCGGAAGCTCTTCCGGATGCTCGAGCAGATAGCCGAAGATGCGACGGAGCGTCTCGGCCGCCGTCGTGCGCTGCTCGTCGGCGGCCGGCCCGAGGTAGACGCGCTCGAACATGAACGCGCGCAGGTTGAGCATCGCGTGGCCGATCTCCCCGCTCTGGACGATGTCGCCGGCAGCCGACGACGCCTCGACCAGGTCGTGGACGAGCGCGTCGATCCTGCGCGATCCCCGGTCACCGAGGAGCTCGATGTCCTCGAGCGGCAGCTCGTCGTGAACCAGGAGTCCGGCGCGGAGAGCGTCGTCGATGTCGTGGTTGATGTACGCGACGCGGTCGACCACGCGGACGATCTTGCCTTCGAGCGTCCCCGGCTCCGACGGGCCCGTGTGATGGAGGATCCCGTCGCAGACCTCCGCCGTGAGATTCAGGCCTCGCCCGTCGCGCTCGAGCAGCTCGACGACCCGCAGGGACTGCTCGTTGTGCCGGAAGCGCCGCCCGAAGCGCTCCCAGAGGATCTCGTCCAGGACTTCCTCTCCTGTGTGGCCGAACGGCGGATGGCCGAGGTCATGGCCGAGCGCGATCGCCTCCGTCAAGTCCTCGTTGAGGCGAAGCGCCCTCGCCACAGTGCGTGAGATCCCGGCCGTCTCGAGCGTATGGGTCAGCCGTGTGCGGTAGTGGTCGCCCTTCGGATTGATGAAGACCTGCGTCTTGTGCTTCAGCCGACGGAAGGCCTTCGAATGCACGATCCGGTCTCGGTCCCGCTGGAACGGGGTGCGCAGCCGGCACTCGTCTTCCTCGTCGTAGGCGCGACCGCGCGTGTCGTACGAGCGCACCGCGAGCGGCGATAGCCAACTTTCTTCCTGCTCGCGCACGCGAGCCTCGAACTCGTCCCCCACTCGTCCGGCGACGTCGGGCATAGTCTTCCCCAGGCTAGATGATGATCGGGACGGTTCCGCCGTCAACGCTCCAGGCGGCTCCTGTGACGAAGTTGGCGCGGTCCGAGCACAGGAAGGCGATCACCGCGGCGATTTCCTCCGGCTCGGCTAGGCGCCCGAGCGGGCGGCCCTTTCCGACATCCGCAAGCACCTCCTCGCGGCTCTTTCCGCTCCGCTTGGCCGTCTGGTCGGCGAGACCGCCGTCCGCGAGCCAGGCCGGAGAGGCTGTGGGCCCCGGAGCCACGGCGTTGCAGAGAATCCCCTCCTTGGCGTAGACGTCTGCGACCAACCGCGAAAGCGAGAGCACCGCGGCCTTGGTGACGCTGTAGTCGGGCATCCCCGTCGACGGCCGCTTCCCGGCCGTCGAGCTGACGTTGACGATGCGGCCGAAGCCGCGCTCGCGCATGCCGGGAAGCGCCGCCCGGATCGCGCGGACGTAGCTCATGACGTTCAGCTGCCAGATCTGCTCCCAGTTCTCGTCCGTGAGTTCGTCGAACGAGCGAATCTCGGCGAAGCCGACGTTGTTGACGAGGATCTCCACCGGCCCGACCTGCCGCTCGGCCTCGGCAATGAGCTCCCCAGGGGCTTGAGGCTGCGCCAGATCGCCGGGAACGTGATGCGCCTCCCCCACGCCGGGTCCCGATTCACGCCGCCCGGAGGTGACGACGCGGGCGCCCTCCGCCGCCAGCAGGGAGGCGGTCTCCCGCCCAATCCCCCCGGTGGAGCCCGTGACGACGCAGACCCGATCTTTGAGGCCGAGATCCAAGGCCGTCCTACGATAACGACGTGACCACCATCTTCCTCGCGCGGCACGGTGAGAGCGACTGGAATGTCGAGAAGCGCTTCCAGGGCCACAGCGACCGACCGCTGACGAATCGCGGCCGGGAGCAGGCGCACGCCTTGGCAGATCTGGTCGCCTCCGAGGAGATCGACGCGGTTTACACGAGCCCGCTCAGCCGGGCGCGGGAGACCGCCGAGATCGTCGCCGTGCGCGCCGGTCTCGAGCCCATCGCGCTGCCCGAGCTGCGCGAGGTCGACACTGGCAGCTGGTCGGGCCTCTCACGCGTCGATGTGGAAGCCCGTTTCCCGGAGGGGTTCGCGCGCTGGCGCTCCGGGGGGTCGGGCTGGGAGGACGGTGAGACCTACGAGGAGATGGCGGAGCGCGTCATCGGCGCGCTTCGGACGATCGCGGAAGACCATCCGGATGGCCGCGTTTTGGTCATCTCCCACGGCGGCCCAATTCGAGCCATCCACGCCGCTGCAGAAGGCGTGGCGATCGACGATTACCGGCGCCTCAAGCCGGTGGAGCCCAACGCGCGCCTGTCCACGGTGGCCGTCGAGAACGGGCGCGTTACGCGGCTAGACTGAGGCCGGTGGAGGACTACACCAACAAGTACAAGGGAGAGCAGGTCGAAGTCGAGCTCTTCGGCGGCGAGTACCAGGACGGAACACTGACCGCTTATTGCGGGATCGAGGGCGTCCCGCACATCGAGCTGAACGGACACATTCTCATCCCCCTCCAGAACATCGCCTCTCTCCACTGCTCGAGCCGCTGTGACGCCCCTGAGCCGGACTGGCCCCCGCGCGGCCTGACGGGCGCTGACGGCGAAGAGACCTAAGTCGGGTGCGCGCGGCGCGTAACGTCGCGAAGGCCTTCCTCCTGCTCGGCGGCTTCGTCGCCGTCTTCACCGCCCTCGGCTGGTGGATCGGCGGAATCCGGCTGGCCAGCGTCTTCTTCGTCGTCTGCTTGCTGATGGCGGCGACGCTCCACTGGTATGGGCCGCGGATCGTCCTCGCCTCGCTCGGTGCCCGCGAGCTGACGCTCGGCGAAGGAGCGCTCCTGCACACGACCGCGGAAAGGCTGGCCGCGCGCGCCGAAGTCCCGCGGCCCCGGATGTTCCTCTTGCCGGATGGCCATCCACGAGCGTTTGCGGTCGGACGCGGGAAGGGCGCCTCGGCGCTCGCCCTCAGCCAGGGGCTCGTCAGCGCGCTGCCGCCGGCGGAGCTCGAGGGAGTGCTGGCGCACGAGCTCGCCAAGATCCGGCATCGAGACGTCCTTGTGCAGACGCCCGTGGTCGTCCTGGCGGGATGGATCGTCGAGGCGAGCCGGATCGGGGGCTGGCTCGAGCGTGCGCTCCTCTTCGTGCTCGCGCCCGTCGCCGCGAGCTTGGTCCATGTGCTGCTGTCTCCACGGAGAATCTTCGCCGCCGACGCGCGGGCCGCCCGCATCTGCGAGTCGCCGCACACCCTGGCGGACGCTCTGATCCGCCTCGAGCAGGCGATCGAGCTCATCAGCTTCAGCGCGAGCCCGGTCACTGAGCCCCTGTACACCGTGAATCCTTTCGAGCCTGTCGGCCTCGCCGTGATGTTCTCGACTCATCCGCCGATCGGCGAGCGCGTCCAGCGACTGCGCGAGCTCGACCCCGAATGGCGGGAGCGACTCCGGGCAGCCTGATGCGAGCGGAGCCGTCCACGCTGGAAACGCCCCGCGCCCGCAGCTCTATTCGAGCCCGTGCGATCAGCGGGATCGGGCCGTTGACGGTGCTCGCGGGAGTCCTCTGGGCCTTCGCACAGCCCTACCGGGTCACGATCCTGCATCCGCGAGGGCAGGGATTCTGGTGGCTGGCCGTCGAGCCGCCCCTGCTCGTGATTCTCGTCGGGGTCCTGTTCGGCCTCGTGCTCGCACCCGGCCTGCTCGAGGATCTTCAGGAAGAGGACCGCTGATGCAGCCCGACCCGGAGTTCGTCCACTGGCTCTTCGCCACGGGATTCCTCATCCTTGGGGTCTGCCTGCTCGCCGAGGCGGTCGTCGGACCGGACGTCTGGGGTCGCCGCGCCTGGCGAGCGTACCTCTGGCCTGGAGCGGCCCTGATCCTGGGCATCTTCCTGTGGCCGGTGATGCTCCTCTTCACCAGCTCGACGCTGCACATGATCGCGCACTCCGCCTGGGCACAGGTGCTCATGCTCGCGGGCGGCGCCGAGCTGGCGCTCGCGCGCGGGAAGCTCTCCAGCCGCTACTGGCACCTCACGATCGCGCTTGCATTTCTCGTCTCCGGCGCCGCCTCGCTCATCCACGAGCAGAACGACTGGCTTTTCTCCCGCTCCGCCTTCGTCCACCACGCGATGGGCTGGGTGATGATCGGCGGTGCCCTCTTCCCGCTCGCGCGCACGTTTCGGCCGCGGTCCTTCGCGCTCGGCGCGGGCTTCGCTGCGACGTTCCTCGTGGTCTCCGTCCTGCTCTACACGCATCGCGACGTGGCGGAGATCTTCGGGCACCTCTCGCCGGTCGCCGGAGCGCCGCGCCGATGAGACGACGGCTTTTGCTCCTCGTCGCGCTCGCCGTCCTGGCGGCCCCCGCGAAGGCGTCCGCACACGCGACCCTGCTTGATCCCTCGCCTGAATACAGGGAGCGCCTCGCCGCGGGCCCGCCCTCCGTGGTGCTGACGTTCGACCAGGCTGTCATGGCGTTCCCGGACTCGATCGCCGTGCGGAGCGGAGAGGGTCGCGTGCTCTCCGGCGATGCGGCGGGCGGCGCCGACGCGCGAGTCGTGCTCGTTCCCGTGCGATCGCTTCCTCGCGGCGCCTACACGGTTCGCTGGCACGTGCTCTCGTCGGACGGGCATCCCATCAGTGGCCTCTACACCTTCGGAGTCCGGGTGGCTGCGCCTCCGCCCACGGAAGCCTTCGGGGCGTCGGGCCCGACTCGCACCGAGGACTTCGTGCGCTGGGCGTACTTTGTCTCGCTGGCGCTCGTCGTCGGCGGCCTCGGCTTCGCGCTGCTCGTCCTGCGCGGGATGCCGTCGGCGCTCGCAGGCCGCCTCTACAAGCTCATCGGCCTCGGGATCGTGGCGACTCTCGAGGTCGGCATCATCGCGTTCCTCCTGCGCGCGGAAGGCGCCCTGCAGCTGCCGCTCGGGAAGCTCCTGTACGCCGACCTCACGCCGATCGCAAACGGCACGCGCCTGGGAACTGCGTTCATGGCGATGACGATGGGCTTCGTCCTCGTCTCGGTCCTCGTCTACTTCGCCTGGCTCCTCGACCGGGTCGTCTTCTTGTGGCCCGCTTTCGTTCTCGCGCTCGGCTTTTCGTCCGGGCTCTCGCTCTCAGGCCACCAGGCGGCGGACCGCGGCTCGTCCTGGGCGACCCAGATCGCGGACTGGATCCACCTGTCGGCTGCGCTTCTGTGGGTCGGCGGACTGGTTGTCCTGGCTGTCTGCGTGTGGCCCCTCGCGCGCGAGCTTCGCCGTGACGCCTTCCTGCGCTTCTCTCGGCTAGCGACGTTGCTGATCGCCGCGCTCCTCGGCGCGGGCATCTACCTGAGCGTTGTTCGCCTCCCGTCCGTGAGCGAACTTTGGACCGCGGACTACGGACGAGTGCTGCTCGTGAAGATCGCGCTCGTCACCCTCGCCCTGACATGGGGGGCTTTCCATCACTTCGTGGGGCGCCCCGCATTGGTGCGGGACGATGCGTCTGGCTGGTCGGCGCGCCTGGGGCGCACGCTGATCGGGGAAGCGTCGGTGGCGATGGCGATCCTGCTTCTGGCGGCGATGCTCGTCGACGCCAAGCCGCCGGTCTAATGCTCAGGCGTCACGCCTCCGAGAGGGTGTCGACGGCGTAGAAAATGGCGCCTCCGCCGCGATGGCAGAGGACGCCTTCGGCCTTCACTTCGTCACGTTCCTGGACGTACGGGATGCCATGGCGCTCGAGACCGACGATCTTGGTGTGGCCGTCGACGGAGAGCTCCATGGTTCGACCAGCGCGATCGCGGGCAGATCCCGTGGCCGCTGACACGCTCAAGCGGAACACAGTCCCGAGGGCAGGCGTAAAGCTGACTGTGCCGAACACACTGAACGGCTCAACGCAGCGAACACCCTTGCGCCAATCAGGACGCGAGCGATCTGGACCGAACATGACGTCGTGAAGGGGCTCTCCCGGCAAGTAGGCGAAATAACCCGGCGCCAGGAAAATAGTGCGTGCCTCACCAGCTACGGCCACCGCAACCTCAGGCAACACGTCGGGGACAGCAAGGATCGTCGCCGGCTCTGCGTCCTCCTCTTGGCAGCCGGCGCCCGCCGTGTCCCTGCAGGGAGGAAACGCTCCGATCCCGAGCGACGGTCCGATCTTTAGCTCGCGTGTCAGGCTCACTGACACGTAGCTCACGTCCTTCCACTCAACTGTAAGCGCGCAGCTCCCGTAGGCCGGCGAAACAATGACGCCGGCGATCGCGGCAAGAAACGCGGCTAAGCCGAGTAGACGCATCTTCTCCCCTTTAGGACGCGCCGCGAGCCTGAAAGTTCCTTACAAGCGAAGGGCGCCTCTCGGCGCCCTTTAGAAGAAAAACCGGCGGCGTCCTACTCTCCCGGGAGGTTACCCTCCGAGTACCATCGGCGCTGGCGGGCTTAACTGCTCTGTTCGGAATGGGAAGAGGTGTTTCCCCGCCGCTATAACCACCGGAAATTGTGAGGTCGAGCGCGTCCGCGCACCCTCAAAACTCCATAGCAGCTTTCACGGTGTTCAAATCAAGACCTCGGGTAATTAGTACGGGTCCGCTGAACGCATTGCTGCGCTTACACGTCCCGCCTATCAACGTGGTGGTCTCCCACGACCCTTACTCCCTCGAGGGGATGGGAAGCCTCATCTCGAGGTGGGCTTCCCGCTTAGATGCTTTCAGCGGTTATCCCATCCAGACGTGGCTAATCAGCAGCGCCGTTGGCACGACGACTGATACACCAGAGGTCTGTTCGTCCCGGTCCTCTCGTACTAGGGACGACTCCTCTCAAGCTTCCAACGCCCATGGTGGATAGGGACCGAACTGTCTCACGACGTTCTGAACCCAGCTCGCGTACCGCTTTAATGGGCGAACAGCCCAACCCTTGGGACCTACTCCAGCCCCAGGATGCGACGAGCCGACATCGAGGTGCCAAACCCTTCCGTCGATGTGGACTCTTGGGAAGGATGAGCCTGTTATCCCCGGAGTACCTTTTA
>Ga0209878_1000023_pt1 | contig 17324 bp, 19 predicted proteins | sample GWRWN1_40_50_FD_187235 | JGI IMG/M metagenome (GOLD analysis project Ga0209878, IMG submission 187235) | Riverbed sediment microbial communities from areas with no vegetation in Columbia River, Washington, USA - GW-RW N1_40_50 (SPAdes)... | ecosystem: Environmental > Aquatic > Freshwater > River...
AGCTCCTTCTGAATGCCCATCCCCACCGAGACGTCTGCCGGCGGGTGCTCATCCCAGCCTCGCGCAAAGCTGGGGATGATGAACGACACCTGCGGCAGGCGGTCGCGCCGCAGATCGTTGAGGAAACCGCCCTTGTTCCCCCGGGTGCGGTTGTCGTGCGCGTAGCGCTTCCAGAAGACGAAGACGTTGTCGGTGTTGCCGAACGGGACGCTGTCCCAGCTGACGTTGTAGACCTTCCACGTCACGCCGGCGGCATCGAGCAGGTCGAGGATGATCGGATAGTCGAAGACGCCGTAGCCCCAGACGCCATTCGTCGTGATCCCGCCGGAGGTGCCGGCGGCGAGGTAGAAGCGGTTAGGCCAGGTCGGGCCGAGGAGCGAGCAGAAGTAGTTGACGCAGAGCGTGAACTCTTCGTGGAGGCTGTAATAGAACGGCAGCTCCTCGGCTGTGTAGTAGCCGAGCGCCCAGATGCCCGCATTCGTGTAGAAGCCGTCCATCGCGCCGTTGTTCCACTGCTCGTGGATGGCACCCCACGAGTGAGGCACGTCCGGGGTCTCGAGAGCGTTGAACCGGTACGGCTCGACGCTCCCGCCCTGCCCGTCCGGCTGGGAGTAGCCAGGCGGCGGCCCGTATGGCCCGATCCAGGGGGCGTACCCGAAGTAGTGGTCGAAGGAGCGGTTCTCCTGGCAGGAGATAATCACGTGACGGATAGGCGTGTCGGCGGGCCGCGCGGCGCGTGCGCGCCTGGCCGCCGGCGCGGTCGCCCACAGGGTTCCTCCCAGGACGGAGGCGCCCGCCACCCCCGCCCGCTCGAGGAGCGAGCGCCGGGTCAGCGAAGCGCCGAAAGACTCGGTGGGATCGTGCTCTGGCATGGCTTCCTCCCGCGGTAGCAGCTTGGAACGAGGTGCCGCGCCCCCGGCGACCCTATGCCCCGAGCCGCGATGGGTCAAACAGCCGCGTCCGGCCCTGCGTGCTCGCGCACGCGGTCGCGTAGGATTGTTTCCTCGACCGGCGCGGTTGCCACGACCAACAAACGCTTAGCGCTCACGCCCGGCCGATACCCGAAAGGGGGAGGAAGGAAAACGAAGGCCGGGCCGAAACCAGTACCTATGCGGTCCCTCCTGCGGGTGCTCCTGGCGACGACCGTCGTCGCCCTCGCTGTCGCCGCCCCCTCGGGCGCGATCCTCAACGGGAAGCCGGACACCGCGCACCCATACGTGGGCATTCTCGTCACCGTCGTCGACGAAGAACGCGTGCCAGTGTGCTCGGGCTTCCTCGTCTCCCCGACCGTCTTCATCACCGCGGCTCACTGCGTGGACGACCTCGGCGAGACGCTTCCGGCGTTCGTCTCGTTCGACCAGGCCTTCACGGAGAGCTCCCCGCTCCGGAGCGGTACCGCCATGCCGAATCCTCGCTTCGTGGCCGGCTCGAGCTCACACGAGATCGCCGTCGTGTTGCTCGACGCCGCTGTCACCGACCGCGGGTACGCCCAGTTGCCCAGCCTCGGTCAGCTCGACTCCCTCAACAAGCGAAAGGGCCTCCAGGACCGCTCGCTCACGATCGTGGGCTACGGGGCGAACAACGCGGTCAAGGGCGGCTTCGACTTCCAGCTCGTGCGGAGCTTCGCCTCGTCGCGCCTCCTCAACCTGACGAGCTCGAACGCGGGCGGCTTCAACCTGCAGCTCTCCAGCAATCCCGGCCAGGGGAAGGGCGCCATCTGCTTCGGAGACTCGGGCGGGCCCGTCCTGCTCGGGAGCTCGGACGTCGCCGTCGGGATCAACTCGTTCGTGAACAACCGCCACTGCGCGGGGAACGCATTCGCGTTCCGCCTGGACACGGCGGAGTCGCTGGGCTTCCTTGCTCCTTACCTCTAGACGCGGCCTCTGGGCCGGCCGGTCCTAGTCCCCCCAGTCGAAATCGCGCGAGCGGCCCCAGAGGGTGTCCTCGGGATCCTGGGGCTGGGCGTCGTCCGTCGGCCAGGCGAGCACCTTGTTCGGATCGATCTCGTCCACGCCGCTCAGCGTGTCCTCGACACGGGCTTGCTCTTCAGACTTGAACAGGGGGTGGTTGTTGAAGGGATCGTCGACGCGGTACCGCTCCAGCGGCATGTTCCCGTCGAGCTCCGAATTCTTGCGCTTCAACTCGAGGTGTTCCTCGATGATGCGCGCAAAGGTCGAATCCTTGTCGAACGTCATCCGCACCTCCGGTCTCCAGGTCGTTGCGAGCGCGAGATTCTAGACGACCTAGTCAGGTTTGTGGACGTTGAGCAAGGCCTCGACACTACTGACGTGCGCGGACGGCCCCGTCGGACGACGCGCAGACGACACAGTTCTTGCCCGCGGACTTCGCTCGGTAGAGGGCCTCGTCGGCGGCTGCGAAGAGCGCAGCCGGCGTCGGAGCCTCCGGGAAAGAGGCCACTCCGAAGCTGGAGGTGACGCTGAAGCTGGCGCCCGGGTCGAGCGTCAGCTGCCGCGCCTCCATCACCTCGCGCAGACGCTCCGCGAGCCGCTCGGCTCCCTCGAGATCGGTCTGGGGCAGGAGGACGGCGAACTCCTCGCCACCGTAGCGGGCGGCCAGGTCGATGTCGCGGACGGTGTCGCGGAGGACGTCGGCGAAAGCCCGCAAGACGTCGTCTCCGGCCTGGTGTCCGTAGCGGTCGTTCACCTGCTTGAAGTCGTCGAGGTCGGCGAGGACGAGGGCAAGCGAGCCGCCGAAGCGCTCGGCACGGCTGATCTCGCTCGCGAGAGCCTCCTCGAAGTGACGCCGGTTGGCCAGGTCGGTGAGGCCGTCCGTGCTGGCCTGACGCTCGACGAGGCGGTGAAGGCGAACGTTCTCGAGTGCGACGGCAGCCTGGGAGCCGAGCCAGAGGGCCAACTCGCGAGACTGGTCTCCGAAGTCGGCTCCCTCCGGTGCGAGGAGCAGCCTCGTGTTCTCGCCGCCGTCCGGACCCAGGGGGATGACGAGCGGGCGGCCACCGCGATCGGGATCGCCGGCGCGCGCCTGCTCCTGCCCGTCGACCACGAGCCGGCCGCCGGCCGCTCCCGTGGCCTCGACGGCGCTCTCGACGATGACATTGAGGAGCGCGAAAGGATCGTGGGTGGCGGCAAGCGCCTTACCGAAGCGGTCGACCGCCTCCTGCACGCGACCGCGCTCGGCGGAGATCTGCTCCGACATCTCGTTGAAGGCCCTACCGAGGGTCGCGAACTCGTCCCGGCCACGGACGGGGACGCGCTGGCCGAACTGTCCGCGGGCGACGGCGCCGGCGGCGTCTGCGAGCTCCCTGAGGGAGCGAACGATCGTCCGGCCGAGCAGCCAGGCGAGGAGGGCGACGACGGCCAGAGCCGCGAAGGCGAAGAGGAGGAAACGCTCGCGTAGATCGCCGACTGCCGAGTGGATGGAGCTCGTGGGCGTCAGCGCCACGAGCGTAACGTTGGGATCACCGCTGAGGATTGCCGTCGAGACGGCGCGGTACTCGTTGCCCCCGAGCTTCACGTAGCGGGCACGCTCGCCCGGAATCTCCCGGCTGCCGATGAACGACTGCGGGCCGGCGACGATTCGTCCGCCCGTCGCGAGCAGGAGCCTGTCTTCGGTCTCGAGCCCCGCGTTTGCACGAAGCTCGCTCAGCAGGCCGTTGTCGAGCGGAATCCAGACGACGATGCGGCCGAGCAGCTCCTGGTTCGTCGACAGGACGCTGGACGTGCGCTTCGCCGCGAGCTCGGGCGGCGGACGGCCGGCCAGGAGCTCGTTGCGGGAGTAGAAGGCCGAATTCGGCACGGCGCGAGAGAGGCGCACGAGCGCGGCGCGGTTCCTCGTCAGAAAGGCTCGTTGAACGCTCGTCGCGCGAGCAAGCGAGGCTGAGGCGCCGGCTGCGTCGTCCCGCACGCTCTGCGTGTAATCCCGCACTGCGACTCGCATAGCCGCGTTCAGCCGAGCGTCCGTGTTGGACAACTCTCCTCGCGTCGACACCTGGCTGAAAGCCCACGAAGCAGCAAGCAGCGGCACCAGCGAGAGGAGCACAAAGTACGTGACGAGTCGGAGCTTGAAGCTGCCCATTTGAAAGACCTACCCGACAGGTCTATCGACGTTGCGGCAATCCCTCATTAGAGGGATCCCTCCCCCGAATTGGGGACGCTCCTAAAAGACCGGCCGCTCGAAGACGACCGAGACGATCATCCCGACCAGCCAGCAGCCGGTTGCGATGGCGACCGCAAAACCCGCCAACCTGCTCTGGAAACCGCCCATCGCGGCTGCGACGACAGCCACGAGAATGGCGCCAGCGGCCACACGCCCGGGGTAGTAGACGATGCCGACGATGCCGGCGAAGATCGCCGCCGTGGCGAGGAAGCCCGCGATGTAGTGGGAAGCCGGAAGCGCGTCCGGCGACCGCTCCGTCTCCTCGAGGCTCATGAGGCCGTGGTGCGCTTCCGCGCGTGAACGGGAACCGGGCGCCTCGCTGGAACGCCGTGCGGACCGGGCCTACGGCCGGGAATCGGCTTGTGCGGGGCGGGCCGACGGCTGGGGCCGCCGACTCCGCCGCTTCCGTTGCCGCTGTCCGCGGCACCGAATGCGGGTCCAGTCGAGGGCCCCGGAGGATCCTTGACCGCCCACCAGATGACGTAGCCCAGGTAGGCAATCGGGATCTTCAGGATGACCAGGAACCAGATGCTGAACCAGAGCATCGGCGAACGGAAAGTGTAACCTAGCCCGCTTCCGGTAAACACCAACGCAGGCGTGACGCCTCTGCGGCCCGTTGCGGCGTCGCGCCTCCGGTCAGCTCCCCCGCCCAAGGGGGCGACCCGTCCTGTAACCGACAAGGGGGCACTGCATGCCTAGTTCATTGCTCGCGCGCGAGCTGCTCGTCGGGCTCGCGCTTTCCTTCCTGGCCGCCCCGGCTGCTTTGGCGGACGATCCCGGGACAACGACCGAGACGAGCACGACCACAGAGATCACCACCACGACCGAGACAACCACTACGCCGACCGAGACAACGCCAGCGGAGACGGAGGCCGCGCCCGATCCTTGGGCGGAGACCCCGGAGACACTTCGCCTCCGAGCGCGAGCCGTCCACCACCGCAGACTGGCGCGGCGCTGGACGGCCCTGATGGGCAAGCCGAGGCCACGGGTCGGGCCTGCCCCGATCGCGTTCGATTCCCTGCTCGAGCGGCGGCGCTGGCGGGCACGGGCCTGGCGGGCCAAGGCGCTCGCCGCCAGGCGGGCGGGCCATAGGCCTCCCCATCTCGGCGCATGGATCTGCATCCACCGGTACGAGGGCTCGTGGCGCGACCCGAACGCTCCGTACTTCGGCGGCCTCCAGATGGACCTCACGTTCCAGCAGCAGTACGGCCGCAGGCTCCTGCGGTACAAGGGAACCGCCGACCACTGGACGCGCTTCGAGCAGATGTGGGTGGCCGAGCGCGCGCTCCGTTCAGGGAGAGGCTTCTACCCCTGGCCGCTGACCGCCCGCCGCTGCGGCCTCATTTGAGCGATCCACCGGTCGGAGGACGAAGCACCGCGAACTGGTCCGTGACCTCGAGATTGCGCGTGCGAAAGCGATAAACCGCGGCCGGGCGGCCTCCCGCCCGGCCCGGAGGTCGCAGCTCTCCGATCGGCTCCAGCAGACGGCGGCGCAGCAGCACGCGCTGGAGATTGGTCGCCGACACGTCGTGGCCCAGTGCGGCGCGGTAGAGGCGCCGGAGCTCGGCGATCGTGAACGCGGGCGGCGCGAGCGCGAAGCCGATGTTCGTGTAGGAGAGCTTCGCGCGCAGCCGCTCGCGCCCCGCGAGCACGACGGCGAAATGGTCGAAGGCGAGCTCCGGAAGGCCGTCGACCGGATGCCAGGCCGTGTCCGCCGGGACTCGCGGGTCGATCCCCGCCGGGATCAGCCCCAGATATGCAGTGGCAACGAGCCGTTCGCCGGGGTAGCGCCCGGGATCACTAAGCGTCTCGATCTGCTCGAGGTGCGAGAGCTCGCGGACGTCCACCTTCGCAGCGAGGTGGCGCCGGATCGAGTCCTCCAGTGTCTCGTCGGGGGCGAGCCGCCCGCCCGGGAGCGACCACGCGGCCAGAAAGGGCTCGCGCGCCCGCCGCCAGAGCAGCGCCTGCAGCTGCTCTTCCCGCACCTGGAGCACGACCCCGAGCGCCTCGTGGGCCGCGCGATGCTCTGTGGTAGACTTTTCCATCGGTTATCGACTTAGAGTCGCAAACTAGGAGAATAGCGCGAATGGCCGTCGTCGAAGCACCAGCCCGAGTCCCTCCCTCCAGCCGGATGGACGTCGAGGACGTACTCCGCGAGGGCGGGTTCACGTCCTTCCACCGCCGCGCGGTCGCGATCACGGGCTTCGCCTGGACGTTCGTGGCGATGGAGATCCTCCTCGTGGGCTTCACGGTGCCCGTGTTCACCGCGATCTGGGGTCTTTCCGGGAGCTTCGCCGGCTGGATCGCCGCATCCGCGCTGGGCGGGTCGCTCGTGGGCAGCGTCGTACTCGGGCGGCTCGCCGACCGAATCGGTCGGCGGCGGATCTTCCTCGGCGCGATCCTCTGGTACGCCGTCTTCACGGCCCTGACCGCTCTCGCGTGGGGACCCGGCGCCCTGTCGGCTTTCCGCTTCCTGGCTGGCATCGGCCTGGGCGGGATGCTCGTCGTCGATCCCTCCCTCCTCGCCGAGTACCTGCCCCCGCAGCGGCGCGGCCGCTTCCTCGTCTTCCTGGACTTCTTCTGGCCGGTCGGGCTTCTGCTCGCCACTGGGCTGTCCTGGCTCTTCCTCGACCAGGTCGGCGGTGACTGGGGTTGGCGCTGGCTCTTCCTCGCCGCCTCGTTCCCGGCGTTCCTTGCCTTCGCAGCGCGCCTCTCGCTCCCGGAGAGCCCCTACTTCCTCGTCCGCCGCGGCCGGGTCGACGAAGCCGCGGAGGTGCTCGAGGAGATCACCGGTCGGAAGGTCGCGCCCGAGGAGCTCGCGGCGCCGGAAGAGCCTCGGAGCTCGGTGCGCGAGCTCGTCTCGAAGCGCCTGCGCTCGACTTCGGGCCTGATTGTCCTCGTCTGGATCGCGCTCAACATCTCGTACTACGGGCTCTTCCTCTGGCTCCCGTTCGTCCTCCAGGGCGAGAAGCAGTTCTCGCTGAACGTCTACGTCCTCCTCGCGCTGTCGGCCCTCTCGCAGTTCCCCGGCTACGCGGCGTCCATCTGGCTCGTGGAGCGGATCGGGCGCAAGCCGACGCTCGCCCTCTTCCTGGCGCTCGGCGGGGTCAGCGCGCTGACTTTCGCGCTCGCCGACTCGGCACCCGTCTACGTCGCGGCGCTCTTCTTCGTCGGCTTCTTCAACCTCGGCGCCTGGGGTGCTGTGTACCCGTACACGTCCGAGCTCTTCCCCACTCGGGTGCGCTCGAGCGCCTTTGGCATGGTCGAGGGATTCGGCAAGGGAGCAGCGATCGGAGGCCCGTACCTCTTCGGAGCGCTGATCGACTGGACGGGCGACACCGTCTGGTCGCTCATCTTCATCGCCGCCGTGATGGCGGTCGGCGCGGTCGTCGTCCTTTTCGGCCGCGAGACGCGAGGCGAACGCCTGGCCTAGACGACCTCTTCGTCGCCCCAGATCGAGGCCGAGACATAGACGAGCGCGATGGCGGCGAAGAGCACCAGCGCCGCCGTCGGGCTCACCAGGGCAACCAGGGTGGCAATGACGTACATGGGGACGCCGGGCAAATAGCTCCTGTTGATGCCGCTCACCTCGCGCCGATCGGCGTCGGGGCGCAAAAGCCGCCGGTATGCGTACTGCCAGAAGAGCTGGAAGAAGACCGCGATGACAACGAAGGTGAGCCCGTACGCGAGCGCTCCCTCCCGGGCGCCTTCCTCTCCGATGTGCTCGGCAAACACCGCCGTCGGAAAGGGGACGAACGCGATGCTCATCAGCAGGAAGAGGTTGATGAAGAGAAAGATGCGGTCGGCCTCACGCGTATACGAGAGCACCACGTGGTGGTTCACCCACATGATCCCGATGGAGAGAAAGCTGAGCGCATACGCGAAGTAGGAGGGCCAGAGGTCCAGCAAGCCCTGGCCGATGTCCTCCCCCGGCAGCTGGATCTCCAGCACGAGCAGCGTCGCGGCGATGGCAAAGACGCCGTCGGCGAAGGTCTCGAGGCGGGTCGTTGACACCGGTGCAACGGTACCGCGGGGGTAGGCTGGAACCCGTGAACCGCCTGGCGCAGGAGACCTCTCCCTACCTCCTCCAGCACGCCGACAACCCGGTGGACTGGTACCCGTGGAGCGACGAGGCCTTCGAGCTCGCGCGGGCCGAGGACAAGCCGGTCCTGCTCTCCGTCGGCTACGCGGCGTGCCACTGGTGTCACGTCATGGAGCACGAATCGTTCGAGGACCCGGAGACGGCCGAGTTGATGAACGAGCGCTTCGTCTGCATCAAGGTCGACCGGGAAGAGCGCCCCGACGTCGACGGCCTCTACATGGAAGCGGTCGTGACGATGACGGGACACGGTGGCTGGCCAATGACCGTCTTCCTGACGCCGGACGGCCGGCCGTTCTACGGGGGCACGTACTTCCCGCCTGAGCCTCGCTACAACATGCCGAGCTTTCGTCAGCTGCTCCTGGCGGTTTCCGAGGCCTACCACCAGCGGCGTTCAGAGCTGGAGCGGCAGGCCGACGCGCTCGTCGATGCGATTCGGGAGGCGAGCGCTGTCCGGCCTTCGACCGAGCCGCTGACGACCGAGTTGCTCTCCCGAGCGGTCTCGGCGCTCGCAGCCCAGTTCGACCCCGAACATGGCGGGTTCGGGCGGGCGCCGAAGTTCCCGCCGGCGTCCAATCTCGAGTTCCTTCTGCGGACGGACCGCGAGGACGCGCTCGAGCTGGTGCGGAAGACGCTGGACGGGATGGCCGCGGGCGGCATGTACGACGTGGTCGGGGGAGGGTTCCACCGCTACTCCGTGGACGACCGCTGGCTCGTCCCTCACTTCGAGAAGATGCTCTACGACAACGCTCTGCTCGCCGGCGTCTATCTGCACGCGTGGGTCGTCACGAGGGAGGAGCGCTACCGGCGGATCACCGAGGAAACGCTCGACTACCTCGTTCGCGAGCTGCGCCTTCCGGAGGGCGGCTTCGCCTCGGCGCAGGATGCCGACACCGCCGGCGTGGAGGGACTCACGTACACCTGGGAGCCTGACGAGGTGGACGATCCCGGGTGGCTCCAGCCGTTCGAAGGGCGAGGAATCATCCGAGCGGAGCTGCCCGCCGACGCCAGGCAGAGGCTGCTCGAGGAACGTCAGCGCCGAGAACAGCCTTTGAGAGACGACAAGGTCGTCACCGCCTGGAACGGGCTCGTGCTGGCCGCATTCGCCGAGGCCGCGTGGCGACTCGACCGTCCCGATTATCTGGAGGTGGCACTCGAGCTCGCGCGCTTCCTGCAGGAGGAGATGACCGGCGAGAACGGGCTCCTCCTCGGACATACCGGGACGGCGCTGCGAAGATCGAGGGCTACCTCGAGGACTATGCGAACGTCGCGAACGGTCTCCTGGAGCTGCACTGGGCGACAGGCGACCTGCGCTGGCTGGAGGAGGCGCGGGCGGTAGCCGACCGGGCCGAGCGGTTCTGGGACGAGGAGCGCGGCGGCTATTTCGTCGACGATCACGGTCTGATCGCCCGGCGAAAGGAGTTCGACGACCACCCCACTCCCTCCGGGAACTCGATGATGGCTTTCGTCCTCCTGCGGCTGGGCCGCATCTACGGCGATGCCGAGATGGAAAACCGGGCGGTCGGCGTCTTCCGCCTCGCGCGGCCCCTCCTCGAGCGCGCGCCGACGGCTGTCGGCCACCTCCTGTGCGCGCTCCACCTTCACTTCTCGGCTCCCCGCGAGGTGGCGGTGGTCGGAGACTCGGAGGAGCTCAGGCGGGCGGCCCTCGAAGGCTTCCAGCCGAGCACCGTATTCGCGTTCGCCGGGGAGCCCACAGACGCCGTGCCGCTTCTTGCGGCCAAAGGCCTCGTAGGCGGCCGGCCGACCGCCTACGTCTGCGAGCGCTTCGCCTGCCAAGCGCCCGTGACGAGCCCACGGGAGCTGCGCGCCGCCCTGAGCTCCTCCTAGAGCCCTATGAGTTTGTGTTCCACGAACACAAATGGGAATCGGCCCGTGAAAAGATCGGCCAAGAGGCGGTCGAGCTCGTCGGAATTGCGCCGTTTTCGCTCGCGTTCGGCAAGCAGGATGCGGCGGACGGAGGAATAGCTGGGCCGCGGGATCCCGAGGCGGGCCGCAACCGGGGTGAGTAGCCGCCATGCCTCCGCGTATGGCATGCCGAATGCGTCCAGAACACGCAGGGCTAAGACGAATTCACGGTGGACCGGAGGTGGGAAAGCCACCCACCGAGCTTGCGAGAGGGAAGCTTGTGCATGCGAAACACAAAGCCCGGTGAGTGCAGAGGATTAGGCTCGAAGGAGCTTCGCGACGACTTTTAGATCGGCGACGAAGTCCTTCATCGCGGCCGCGCGGTCGTCCTCGGTCTCCTGCCGGAGGATGGACGAGGGATGCACGGTCGCGACGACGTACGGTGCGAGATCCGAATCCACCGGCACGCCTCTCTGCTTCGTCACCCGGAACTGACGGCCGAGGAGCGCCTGGGCGGCCGTCGCCCCCAGCGCCACGAGCACCTTCGGCTGCACGACGGCGAGCTCCGCGTCGAGCCAGGGCCGGCAGGCGGCGAGGTCCGCCGCGTTCGGCTTCTGGTGGATGCGCCGCTTTCCGCGCCCGAGCCACTTGAAGTGCTTGACCGCGTTGGTTACGTAGGCGAGCGACCGGTCGATCCCCGCGGCTTCGAGCCCCTCGTCGAGGACGCGGCCGGCGGGGCCGACGAACGGCCGTCCTTCGAGATCTTCCTTGTCGCCCGGCTGCTCGCCGACGAGGACGATCTCGGCTGCCTCGGCGCCCTCGCCGAAGACAGTCTGCGTGCCGGTCTTCCAGAGGTCGCACGCCTTGCAGTCCGCCGCCGCCTCGCGGAGTTCCTCGAGGCTGCGTGTCTCCGGACCGAAGAGCTGATCCTGGGCCACGGGGGCCCTATACCCGTTACGGGCGAATGAAGACTGGCGTACCGAGCGGGACGCCGCGCATCAGGACGCGGAGATCGGCGTCCCGGGCTCGAAGGCAACCAGCCGAGGCGGGCGCGCCGATCGTGGACGGAGCATTCGTCCCGTGAACGGCGATGCGGTTGCCGCCCGTCCAGCCCGCGGGCAGGTTGGGCTGGTGGGCTGACAGGGCCACGATGCAGCAGCCGTAGTAGGGACCGTAATTCGATCCAGCCAGCTTGTCCGTGACGGCGAAGCGCCCTGCCGGAGTCGGCGATCCGGGCCGGCCGATGGTAACGGTCATTCGGCGTACCACACGGTCGCCCCGCTTGAAGAGGAGCAGGCGGCGCGACAGGTCGATTGTCAGGCTCTTGGGAGTGGTCGTCAGTCGAACGGCGCGGGCGCGCACCCACCCGGTCCGCCCGTTGGGAAGCTCCGTTGAGGTGACCCGGAGCCATTGACCGCTCTTTCCGACGACGCCGAGCGTCTGCCGCGACCCAAATTCCGTTGAGGCCCCCAGCCGGGCGACGGCGGGGCCACCGCGATGCGCGAACAGAGCCACAGGCCGGGTCACCTGCGCGATCTCGAAAGCTACGGTGGGTGTGTCCGCCGGCGTCGGCGCGCTCGCAAAAGCGGCGATCGTGGCTCCGACGGCAAGCGCACTGGCCATACCTCTTTCCTCGGCCGTGCAGGCGCCCGGCTCCTCCCCCGTAAGGGCCCAGCGGCTCCCCCGTTTGGGTTAGAACTCGTTTCAGAATGGGGCTCGTCGCCGGGCCGTGCTGGGTGGATGCGAGGCCAGGACGCAGGGAGCGCTCGTATCCATTGCGATACGGGCGCGACCAAGGACGCCGCCTCGCGCCGCCGAGCGCGGCTCCGGCGGCACAGCTCTCATTTTGGAACGGGTTCTTAGTCCGCGAGACCCAAGTCCCGCAGGAATGCGCCTCCGCCGATCGTGCGCTCGGCTCGCCCTCCTGCGCGCTCCCGCAGGCCGCGATCCGACGTGACGAGCCAGTAAGGCTCCTTCAGCCGGCTCGCCTCGCGGGCGATCCAGTCATCCGCGCTCTCGCCCGTCGTACCGACGGCCCCCTCCGGAGCCCTCCTGTCGAAGACGATCACCGCGTCCATTCCTTCCCGCTCGGCCCAGGCGCGGACAGCCTCGACGAGCTCCTCCTCGGGAACGTTGGGCCAGCGCGAGCGCAGGACGTTCCGCGCATCTACGAGGACGACCGTCACCGCTCGGCGGCCAGGCGCAGGCCGAGCGCGACGAGGACGGCGCCGGTGACGCCTTCGAGCGCCCGCCGGATCCGCGGCCTGCGCAGGAAGTCGCCCGCGCGGGCGACGACCGCGGCGTAGGTCGTCAGCCACGCGAAGGTCAGCGTGCAGAAGACGAGGCCGAGCGCGACCAGGGCGAGGAACGAGTGCCCGAACTGCGGGAGGAGGCTGACGAAGAAGACGGCCATCTTCGGATTGCCGAGGTTGCTGACGAGCCCTTGCCGGAAGGCCCTTGCCGGAGCGAGCCTCGGCGGGGCCACACCGCCCGGCGACCGATCGTGCCTTCCGCCCATCGCGCCGACAAGCGCCTGCAGTCCCAGGAAGACGAGGTACGCGGCGCCCACCAGCCTGAGCGCGAGGAACGCGGGCTCGGACGCCCGCAGCAGCGCCGCCAGGCCCGCGCTCGCCGCCAGAGTCCAGCATGCCTGCCCGGCCGAGACGCCCGCAGCCGTGAAGACGCCGCTGCGCCTGCCTCCGAGCAGCGTGTTGCGAATGATCAGAGCGGTGTCCTGTCCCGGGGTGGCGATGACGACGAGCGAGACGCCGAGGAACGCGGCGAGCTGGGCAAGCACGCCGAAATTCTTACCGCGGGAGCTCGAGCCAGACGTCGGCTCCACCGTCCACGTTGGCGACATGAACCGTGCCTCCATGGGCGCGGGCGATGACGTCGACGATGGCGAGCCCGAGGCCCGCGCCGTGGCTGGACCGTGCAGGATCGCCGCGGCTGAACGGCTTGAAGGCGTCCGCGATGAAGTCAGGCGCGAAGCCGGCGCCCTCGTCCTGGACATGAAGCTCGACCCGCCCGTCCACCCCCCGGGCTTCCAGGAGGATCGTCCCGCCGCCGTGGCGTAGCGCGTTCTCGACGAGATTGCCGAGAGCCTGCTCGACTCGCAGGCGATCGACCGAAATCGAGAGACCGTCCTCGACGCGCAGCTCGAGCGGCCGCTGTACGTCCGCGGCGCGACGCGCATAGCGCTCCCGCACGCCATCCAGCACCTCCCGGGCTGACAGCTGCTCGAGCCGGACCGGAAGCTTGCCGCCCTCGGCTCGGGCGAGCACGAGCAGGTCCTCCGCGAGTTGCGAGAGGCGGTCGGTCTCCTCCGCGGCCGACCGAAGCGCCGCCTCGAGCTCTTCAGGAGTGCGCTCGCGCCGCAGGGCGAGCTCGAGCTCGGTGCGAAGCGCCGAGAGCGGCGTGCGGAGCTCGTGGCTAGCATCGGAGACGAAGCGCCGCTCGCGCGCCAGCGCCGACTCCAGGCGGCCGAGCATTACGTTGAGGGTCTCGCCGAGACGGGAGATCTCGTCCCGCGCCGGAGGGAGGGGAAGCCGCCGTCCCGGCTCCGCGGCGGAGACGGCTTCCGCCTCCCGCCGCATCGACTCGACCGGGCGAAGAGCGGCCGCGGCGAGCCCGTAGCCGGCGAGCGAAGCGAGGAGCAGCGCGAGCGGACCGCCGATGAGCAGCGCCACGAACAGGTTCTCCAGCGCATCTCCCCGCTGCTCCAGAGAGGCTCCGACGACGACGATTCTCGGTCCGCGTTGCGTGTCGAGGGGCCTGGCGAGGATGCGGGCGGCCTCGTCAGAATTGGGTAGGGAGCGTTCAATCGTGACCGCCTCTCGGCTCGCCCGCGAGATCTCCTCGCTGGTCAGGAGCGGCCGGCCGAGCCCGGGTGACGCGGCCAAGACGGCGCCGCTTGGATCGAGCACCTGCGTGATCCCGTCTCCTTTCCTGCCGAGCGAGTTCCCCTGCCGGACCAGAGCGCTTACGTCGGTCGCGCGCGCGCGAAGGCTCTGGTCGATCGTGCGGTCCAGGGCCGAGCCGAGACGGAAGTAGAGGAAGAGGCCGGTCGCGGCGAGCACGATTGCCATCGCTACGGCGAAGGCCAGCGTCACGCGTAGGCGGATGGGAAGGCGCGCGAGGAGGCCCAAGGCTCAGCCGCCACCGTCGCGCCGCAGCCGGTAGCCCACTCCCCGCACCGTCTCGATCGAGTCGACCCCGAACGGTCGGTCGATCTTGGCGCGCAGGTAACGCACGTAGACGTCCACGACGTTCGACCGGTTCTCGTAGCCGTAGTCCCACGCGTGCTCGAGGAGGTCGAGGCGCGTGAGGACGTCGCCGGCGTTGCGCATGAACGTCTCCAGAAGCGCGAACTCCTTTGCGGAGAGTTCGACCTCGGCCTCGCCTCGCCACGCCTGCCTCGTCGCTGGATCGAGACGAAGGGTTCCGACCTCGAGGACGGCGGGGCGCTCAGACGGGCCTCGACGCGTCAGCGCCCGCAGTCGCGCGAGCAGTTCGGCGAAGGAAAACGGCTTGCTCAGGTAGTCGTCTGCACCGCTATCGAGCCCGGACACCTTGTCCTCCACCCCGTCGCGCGCAGTGAGCATCAGGATCGGTGACCAGACCCCGCTCTCGCGTAGCGACCGGCAGACCTCCAGCCCGTTCCGGCCGGGGAGCATGACGTCGAGCACGATCGCGTCGTACGGCGTCGCGCGCGCCATCCAGAGGGCCTCCTCGCCCGTCCGGGCGACATCCGCTGCATAGCCCTCCTCGACGAGGCCGCGCCGGATGAGCGCGGCCATCTTCACCTCGTCTTCGACGACGAGTGCCCGCATGGTCTCATTGTGGGCCAGACGAGCCCCGAACGGTCCTACCCGCCGCTGTCCGAGTCGTTCGTCTCCGAGTCGCCGTCGATGACAACGAGCTTGAAGTTCTCGTCGAGACGAACGTCGACCGTCTTGCCGTCGGTCTTGGTCACTTCAACCTCGTACGTGCCGCCGTGCTCGGAGTCCCGCTCGACCGCGTTCGCGTGACCGCCCCCGGTGAGCTCGAGCGCGGCAGCCTTGGCCCGGTCCGCCTGGGGGCCGGTGGTGTGCGACTCGCCGTCGTCGAACGCTCCAGTCGCGCGGGCAATCGCGGCACCGCCCAGCGCGAGGACGAGCACGCCCCCGACCGCGGCACCGAGCTTGAGGATTCGTCTGTTCATCGTCGACCTCCTCGAAGGTCCTGTTGTCATTGTGGCTGACACTAGGGACCGTCGATGAAAGGTTGATGAGAAGACGTGTGGCACGTTCTCACCAGACTCTCATTCGCGGTCCCTACGGTCGGGGGCAACAAGGAGGTTCGCCATGCGTCACACGATCCTTTCCATCAGCACAGCCCTTCTCATCGGCGTTGCCACCGCCTGCGGCGGCAGCGGAAGTTCCCAGTCGACTACCAGCCAACCGACTGACGGAACCGCAAGCGGAACGACTGCGTTCTCGCCTCCTCAAGGGAGCGAGCCCGTGAAGCTGGATCCCGCCAACTTCACGACCGAGATCGACAACCCGTACTTCCCGATGGCGCCCGGAAGCCGCCGCGTGTTCCGCGAGACCGACGCGGAAGGTGCGGTACGGCGCGTAGTCGTCACCGTCACGAACGACACCAAGACAATCATCGGCATCGAGACGAGAGTCGTGCATGACATCGTGACGGAAGACGGGCAGGTAACCGAAGACACCTACGACTGGTACGCACAGGACTCCCTAGGGAATCTTTGGTACCTGGGCGAGGACACGAAGGAGTACGAGAACGGAAAGCTGAAGTCGACGGAAGGCTCGTGGGAGGCTGGCGTCGACGGGGCCCAGCCGGGCATCATCATCCCGGCCCACCCGAAGCCCGGCATGACCTACCGCGAGGAATACTTCGCGGGCCAGGCCGAGGACGGGGCCGAGATTCTGAGCCTCAACGCACATGCCAAGGTGCCGTACGGAACCTTCGACAACGCCCTCCAGACCAGGAACTTCACTCCACTGGAGCCGAATCTGGTCGAGGAGAAGTTCTACGCTCCTGGGGTTGGCCCGGTGCTCGAGATCACGGTCACCGGTGGCTCCGACCGCACGGAGCTGCTTAGCATCACGAAGAGCTGAGCGAAACGGCTCAGCGAGCGAGCTCGAGCGAGGCGGCGGTGGCGAGAACGCGTGCCGCCGCCTCGCGCACCTTGGCGAGATCCTTGTCGACTTCCGCTTCGCGAAGCGCAAGCAGCTCGCTGTTGATCTGAGAAAAGTCGGCAGGGGCGAGCCGATCCGCGATCCGATCGCGAGTCCACTCCAGGCAGGCGACGTCTCCGCTGACAGCCCCAAGCTGCTTGGCCGCCGTGTCGACGACGGTCTGGCGGGCCCATAGCTCGAAGCGCCGGAGGTCGATCTGATCCGGAGTCCAGTAGCGGAGCTCGAGGTCGAGAGCGGCCTGGGCGACGTCAATCGCCGCAGAAGCAGCCTCGTGCTCGTCACGGGCCGTCACGGCCTTGCCGAGCCCGACGATAGCGCTCGTCATCGGCGGCCGGAGCCTCGGCGGCACGTCGCTGCCGTTCGAGTACGCGTCCCACCCGCCCGAAAGCGCGTCGCCTGTAGTGGCGGCCGCCTTCCAGTCTCGGGAGCGGGCCGCATCGAATGCCTCGTCAGCTCCGCTCGACACGTTCTCGAGGTCGGCCGGAGGCGGTCCCTTCAGTGCATCGGTCGGCACGGCCAGGGCCATCGCCTCGATGCCGTCCTGATCCTGTGTGAGGAATTCCCCGTAACCGAGCGCGAACACCTTGTCGCTGGTCTTTCCGTCGTCGTGGAGCTCCTCGCCGACCATCACGTCCTGCACCGGCCCGGACGGGCCGGCCATCGTCTTGCCGATGGTCTTCACCGTGACCTCCTCGAACACCAGGCCGGGAATGTTCTCGGTCCTGAACGCCTCGCCGACCTTCGGATGGGCGGGCATGATCATCGCGGGCGGCCCGTCCTGGCCCGTTGTCCAGCTGTCGGTCGTGAAGGCGATGGTCCCTTCCTCGTTGTAGTCGAAGACGTCCTCGCCGAAGTACCAGACCGACCCGTCGTCCGCCTGGGCGTAGTAGTCGAGCGCGACCTCCTGGATCCTCCCGTCGAGGAACGCGGCGTACTGCGAGACGAGCGCCTCGACCTGATGGCCCGCGGGCCACTCGAGTGCGCGCGTGTACGGCAGCAGCGTAGTCTCGGTGTGAACG
>Ga0209878_1000024_pt1 | contig 17217 bp, 17 predicted proteins | sample GWRWN1_40_50_FD_187235 | JGI IMG/M metagenome (GOLD analysis project Ga0209878, IMG submission 187235) | Riverbed sediment microbial communities from areas with no vegetation in Columbia River, Washington, USA - GW-RW N1_40_50 (SPAdes)... | ecosystem: Environmental > Aquatic > Freshwater > River...
TCAAACCCAAACAAGGTTCTCATTACTATATGACTTCCCACCATAACTGCAATTCCTCTCTCATCTTCTGTTAAAGGTCTGCGAGCAACAGTTATTTCACCAATAATGTTTCCATTATCAAGGCTCAATGGTATTTTATGGCCTTGTATTTCTGGAATCTTTATCAATTGAGCATTAGAAAAATTCCATTCTTTAAATTTGTCTGACTTTTTGATATATACTTCAAACAGTGGTTGCCTTAATACTGCTAATTTTCTAATTTCTTTTATCAATCTTAATTCGTCCACAAGCACCTTGGCATCACCAACTATTATCTCAGTTCCGTCTCTGGCTAAGTGCGGTTCATTAATCTCGTGCAAATCCGATTTACCTGTAGATAGGTCATCCAGTGATTTAGTATCAATTAAAAATGATTTGTGGTAGTCACCCCTTCGAGTTCTAATTTTCATCGTTTCAAATGATGTAAGAAAAGAAAGTCTGCCTGTCCCATATCTGCCGGTTCTAACCCTCTTTAATTTGGGTGAAATAGAATCAACTTTCTTATGTGGTGAACCAAGTAACAAAAACTTTTGGATCTCGCCTTCATCCATTCCTGCATTGTCCTCAATCGAAATGGAGTGATTATCAAGAATAGTTACCAGAACCCTTGTTGCATCTTCATCAAAGGCATTTTCAACCAATTCCTTAATGACGTCAGCTGGAGAAACCCACGTTTTAGTCGCAAATTCCCTAAAGAAGGACGGATGCACCTTTAACGCTATTGTCATGATTACTATGTCTTAGTCCCTCACCTTTATCTATTACTCGTTGGTATTTTCCTAATCTCATTAAAACTAGTCTTAATATAACAATTGCAAATTATTGGAAAAAAGTTGAGTAAAAGGTATTGGCAACAATTTGTCATAAAATGGAAAATAACATTTTCTTAGTTAAACAAAGTATTTCCATATGGAAGATATTCAGTGATTCCAAGTAGCAAATGAGGTTTTGACGAAGTAGGAGTAGTGGTCAACCATATCATGACAGCAGGTACTGCGGCACAAGCAACTATGGTCAAAATGATAAGCCATACTGCAGTCGTTTTTTCAGCCATAAAATACGAATTCAGGAGTAGATATATAAATTTTCAAATTGGGTTCTTTGCTTAAATAGGATTATAAGTCACCATATTGGCTTCACATTCTTGCTGAATGAAATTATTAGAATATCAGGGAAAAGAATTATTTACCGAATACGATATTGCTATTCCAAAATCATATCTTGCAAAAAATCAATCAGAATTGAATCAAATTGCAGACAAACTGGAATTCCCTGTTGTCCTTAAATCGCAGTTAACTGTTGGAGGAAGGGGTAAGGCTGGTGCCATACTAAAGTGTATGAGAAAGGAAGATCTTGTACCAAAGTTTGCCGAGTTATTAAATAAAGAGGTAAAGGGAGAACTTCCAAAAATAATCCTAATTGAAGAGGCCGTAGATATAGACAAAGAACTTTATCTCTCATTATTCTTGAATAGGGGTAAAAGGACCTATTCATTAATTTCTTCTGGTCAGGGAGGAATGGATATTGAAAATGTTGAAAATAAAGTAATTCAAGACATTTCTATTAGCGGATTAACACAGGCAATTGCAGAGAGCATTGCAAAAAATTTGGGACTAAGTGGCGTAACTGCTGATTCATTCTCAAATATAGTGATAAAGTTAGCAAAACTCGTTAGAGAAAATGAGGCTGAATTAGCAGAAATAAATCCTCTGGCCATACTAAGAGACGGGACTTGCCTAGCATTGGACGCAAAAATTATCATTGATGATAACTCAATTTTCAGACATCCTGAGTTAAGAAAATATATCCAAATTTCTGAGTTGCAGGAACAAGCCGAAAAGAGTGGGTTTTCTTTCGTAGAATTAGAGGGTAACATTGCAATAATAGGTAATGGTGCTGGTCTTGTCATGTCCACGCTAGACATTGTTAATGATGCTGGTGGAAAACCGGGTGCCTTTTTGGATTTTGGTGGAAGGGCTACAACTGAAACAATTTACAAGGCATTAGAGGTTATAAGCAAATTATCTAAAATCAAGGCGATTTTGGTAAATTTGTTCGGCGGTATTGTTAGGACTGACTTAGTAGCTCAAGCTATCCTTGACGCATATAAGGATGGTATGATTAGTGTTCCTATCTATGCCAGAATTTCAGGTGCGGAGTCAGACAAGGCTAAACAGATGCTTTCAAGTAGCAATGCAAAACTGTATGACACAGTCGAAGAAGCAATCACATCATTAGTCCAATATATAGAGAGGAGTAAATAGATGTCTAAAAAATTTGATATTTTTGATATTCTGGTAGGTAAACCTGAAGATCCTGACTATGGTAATAAACCGGTGATAATTCAGGGAATAACAGGAAATTTTGGTTCGGTCCACTCTAGATTGATGAGAGAATATGGCACAAACATTGTGGCAGGTGTAACCCCTAATAAGGGAGGTCAATCATTTGAAGGAATACCTGTTTTTGATTCTGTTAAGGATGCTAGCAAGAATTTTAATGTAAGGATATCGGGAATATTTGTTCCCGCTCAATTCTTCCTTGCTGCGGTAAAAGACGCAGTGAATAGTGGAATAAAATTACTTGTGGCAATTCCAGAACATGTTCCAGTACGTGACGCTATGGAAGCGTTAGATTATGCCCAAACTAATGGCGCAAGAATTTTAGGACCGAATACTCCGGGTGTAATAGTTCCAAAAATAAATAAAATTGGAATAATGCCCTCTCAACCATTTATCAAGGGAAATACTGCAGTCTTTTCTAGGAGTGGAACTCTAATGTATGAAGTTTCGTTTCATTTGTCAAAGGCCGGAATAGGACAAAGAATAGCTCTAGGAATAGGCGGTGATCCGATTAATGGGACAAATTTGATAGAAGCATTTGATCTAATAAGCGACAGAGATGAGGTAGACTCAGTTGTTGTAGTTGGCGAAATTGGAGGAGATGCTGAGGAATCCCTTGTTGAATATATCGAAAAAACAAGTTTCAATATACCGGTTGTAGCATATGTTGCGGGTCGATCTGCACCCAAGGAAAAAAGAATGGGGCATGCTGGGGCAATCATTTATGGAAATTACGGGTCTGCAGAATCAAAAATTTCCAGTTTCTCTAGAGTAAATATTCCCGTAGCAAAAAGACCTGCCGAAATTCCAAGTATTCTTAAGAAATTGATAAAATGAGTATTTATCAATCAGATCTAATTCACTAGCAATCTATTATTTTATTCAATTAAAATCAGATGATATAAAATTCAAGTAACAATTATTGTTTAGCATTGTTGGAATTGATTGTAGTAGTTCAGATTTGTATAGATAAATTGAGACTATTCAGATATTATGAATTATTTAGATAACACGTACTGCAATGCTGTTAAGTATGCTAATAAGCTAATTTCACTTACTTTATTAACAATATCCCGATGTAAAAATTAATTGGATCACAAGTATTTGGCACAATCTTTGGTTAATCTTAAGAACGAATATCTTGATGAATTTCAATCTTATAATCATATTAGAGAATTTATTCCAGTATCAAATCATCAAAGCCTGTTTGATAAATCACTTGTAGAAAAACTGCATACTTTTTTCAAGTATAACAAAATATATTATAAGGAACAAAATCTTACACTTTCTAATATTCCGTGTATATCATATGAAGGAGATATTAATCATTTTTGGCTAAGTTCCAAAAAATATGATACAAATTATCAACCATTTCTTCCAACATGGGGACTCTCGGCTCTTGTTATGATTCTTGTCGCAAAGAATCTAGGCTTCGAAAATATCATAGATATCGGATCAGGTGATGGAAGACTGATATATTGTGGTAGTATACTTGGTCTTAATGCCGTAGGAATAGAGATTGATAAAAATTTATGCGACCTGCAAAATGAAATATCTATTTCTAGTAACGTAAAATATGAAATAATTAATGGAGATTCGAATTCGATAGACTACACGAAATTAGAATTGGAAAAAACAATGATCTTCATATCAGCCCTACCTGAATTAGGAGAAATGATATCATTTAGCTTAGTAAATCAGTTTAAAAAGTATAAAGAAAAGTTACATAAGGTTGGTATCACATTAATGGGAAGTCAAACGTATAGACGATATTCGCGAGATAAATCTAGGTGGGGATGGGGACAATTCATAGATGAATTTGGATTGAAAATAGTCGAATGTGTAAGTCTACCAAGCTCCTGGACACTTGATGAAAAAAAAGAAACACCATATTTGTTTACGCTATTCAATTATTAATCAATTCGAGTCTTAAAACTGCAGTGACTCAAATATTCGAGCATCAAAACATATCATTATGCTAAATTTGATAAATTATCACAAAAATTCCATGCAAATGGGTTCTACGTGCTTATGCTAATCAATATTAAGACTCAATCCGTTTATTAGGTTATTCTAAGTTACGTAACAATTTATTTTGGCATGTGGCATGTAAAGAATACAATGAAAGGATTGGGTGAGTGAACTGATAAGATACATGGTATATCTTGAGAATGAAAAATATTTTCCAAAAGACGCAACTTCTATCCTTTCTTTATCTAGAAAGATTTTACATGACGACAAAATTGTAATTAGAGATGTCAGAGTCGCAAATCATTTTCTTGAATTTGATATAAGCATACCTACTCCATCAGAAATTGAAAAAATAAAATCCAAACTGTCACTGATATCACCAATTATAGAAATTGATAATATTATTGAGACGGACCTTGATAAAAAAGAATCGATAAAGTTGGCTCGCGAACTTTTCAACAATGAAAAATATTGGAGAACGCATGAAGTTCTTGAAGGTACTTGGAAACACACCCAGGGAGATGAAAAGGTACTATTGAATGGTATCATTCTTGTTGCAGCGGCTTTAGTGCATTACCAAAAGGGAGAATTAGAAATTTGTATTTCTATTATGAAAAGGGCACTAAGTAAATTGAATAACTCGTATGGTAAATATCTTGACATAGATATTGATTCTTTAAAAAATGAAATCACAGATATCGTTAAATCAATTAAGGTTTCAAAGTTTAGGATTTAAGATAAATAGAATATACAAAGATAATTGATGTGTAACTATCAAAAGATCAAAACTGAGACAGTTCAAATTACTGAATTGGGTCACTGTGTTTGTCTATTTCTTCTCCTTCTCATTATATATGCGGCTACAACCAATCCGACAAGAATGGAAACCAATATGAAAAAAGTACTTTCATCTCTTACTGTGCCTTTTGGCAAAATTGCTAATAATAGAGAGGAAAGATGAGCTATCATTACGAATCATAAATAGAGACCCAAGGCGGGAAATTAAAGATTTCTTGACAGGTTGTAAATAATAATAATAAGGTTCTGTCATATTATTTGTATATTGGTCAAAAATGAACCCTTTGTTAACAATAAACTAAAAGTTGGACTTGAAATTCATCAACAACTGGATTCAAAGAATAAATTATTTTGCAAGTGCAAAATAATTGATTCTACCGAATATGATCTTACTTTTACTAGGAACCTGCGTCCGACTCAAAGTGAAATGGGATCTTATGATCAAGCGGCTCTTTTTGAATCAAAAAAAATCAAGACTGTAAAATATCAATCGTCTAAAAATTCAAACTGCCTAATAGAATCGGATGAAGAGCCTCCACAAATGGTTAACAAGGAAGCACTTGAAATAGTATTAACAATTTCACTTGCACTTCATTGTACTATTGAAGATGAATTACACGTAATGAGAAAGATAGTAATAGATGGTTCAAACACCACCGGCTTTCAAAGAACTATTCTGGTTGGTCGGAACGGTTTTCTAGATGTAGATGGTGTTAGAGTAGGTATCCAGAGTATATGTCTAGAAGAGGATGCCGCTAGAATAATAAATGAAGATGATGAGGATGTCGAAGACAGGAACAAGATATTTTCTCTGGATAGATTAGGCATACCTCTTATCGAAATCGCCCTTGAACCAATTTCTAATTCTCCAATTTTTGTAGCAAATGTAGCTCAGATCGTGGGACGATTACTACGATCGACAAAAAAAGTGACAAGAGGACTTGGAAGTATCAGACAGGATGTTAACATTTCATTAGATGATGGACCTGTAGTTGAAGTGAAAGGTGTACAGCAACTATCACAGCTCGCACTTGTTATTGAATATGAGTCGAAAAGACAAGACGGATTAAAACAAATCGCAAAAGAATTAAAAAAACGTACCATTGATGATTCAAAATTCATAGATGGCATTACAGATGTTACCGATTTATTAAAAAGATCATCTTCAAAAGTAGTAAAGACAATCCTCACTGATGATTCAAGGTTTATGGCGTTCGTTTTGCGAGGTTTTAAAGGAATCTTATCTTTTGAACCATATCCAGGAATTAGATTGGGAAAGGAGTTAGGAGAGCTTGTAAGATCTTATGGAATCGGCGGTATTTTTCACTCAGATGAATTACCAAACTATGGAATTAATAGTGAAGATGTCAAATCGATATCTTCAATTCTAAAAATGGACAAAAATGATGCTTTTATATTAATAGGTGGATCAGCAATGTTACTAAATACAGTATTAATTGAATTATTCGATAGAATCAAAAAATCTTTTTCAGGCGTTGCTGCTGAAACACGTTCTGTTAGATTAGACGGTATTACAGTATTTAGCAGACCCAGACCTGGGTCTTCAAGAATGTATCCTGAAACGGATATTCCCTATATTTCAATAGATAATGATAAATTAAAGGAATTATCCAAAAATATTCCTCAACCATGGAACGTAGTTATAGAACAAATAAGCAAAAAATACAGGATTAACAAGACGTTGGCAGAAAATATTTTTGATTCTCACTATTTTTCTCTTTTTGAAAGGATAGTCTCACAGACCTCACTCAGTCCGTCTTTCGTAGTATCTAAACTGACAGAGGATTTAGTTAGTTTGGAGAGACAAGGATATGATAGTTCAATCCTTACTGATGAGTTGTTATTTTACCTGTTTATGCAACTAAATAATTCAAGAATATCTAAAGAATCAATTCCTATAATACTAGAAAAAATACTAAAGAGAGAAGTCAACGATGTGGATGAAGTCATAAAATCACTTGGAACTGAAAGCATAACCGAAGAATTTGTTGATGAGACCATAAGCAAGATAATAACTGAAAACAAAATGATAATATCTCAAAAAGGATTTGATGCAATTGGACTTTTAATGGGTAGATGTATGGCAATCCTGAGAGGTAAAATTGACGGTGAAAAGGTTAATAAATTGCTCTTAACTAAATTGACAGAACACATTCAAGCAGCTAATGGTAAGAACATCTAATAGATTTTGTTAACATTTAATACTAAAAATATTTGTTGATTTCAGAACGCTCGTTAGAATTCACTTAATGTTACTTGAATTGAATATGTCCAGCTTAACATAACTAAATCAATTTCAAGATACCGGTTTGTATCTTGTTCTCATACTTAATCTCTCAAGGAATTCTAAAATTATCCAAAAAATACATGTAGCGATACCAATGAGCAAAATTATCACTCCAACAAATATAGTGTAAATTTCAATTTTTGGATTTTTATTACCATCAAAGAGGACCGAACTTGCAAACATACTATTTATGTAAATATCCTCATTCTTAAGACTAGTTAGTACTGCTGAATAATTTCCACTGATTGTTGGGATGATTGTAGTAAAGAATGCTTGTGAAGAATTCTGATCAATCAATAATGTTCCTTTTGGATTTAATATCCTCACATTAACTAAGTCTAAAGAATTCTGTGGAGTTATCGATAAAGATATGTTTTTTCCTTTTTGTACATCTTCCAGGACTAGGATGGGTTTACTTTCATTACTTATTTTCCCCTTAAATACAGTACTAGTAGAGTGAAGAGGATCTGGAACACGTATTGAAGAAATTGAAATTATCGTTACCCCTATCAATAAAGTTATCAATCCAAGAGCTAAAACAATCCGCTTCAATGATGATCACCTATCATGACTGGCATTTTATACTTATCATCACCAAGCAATTTACAGATATGTATTTTTTAACATATAACTATGTTCCCAAATAATAACTTTAGGACTAAATCTGACCACAAAATGCTTTGGTTAATGCTCAAGAAATATGGGATGAAGGACAATTCATAATATATATATAAACTATATTTGGTTATATTTGCCATGGGTAATTCTAAGCACACAAAATCAATCTTATTTGGTTTAACTTTTGTAACGGTCTTGTTAATGACCAATGGGGGAGTTGCTGTTTTTGGACAGTCATCTGCCCTTGATAATACCCTAGTTGGTGCCGTGATGAAGGGTGGAAATGTAAATCAAAAACAAGTTAGAGAAAGTACGCCATTACCTCCACCGAATTATTTTGATGAAAGTTTTAAGCTCATAAAAGAAGCAGGACTAAATCATGTAAGGTTCTTATACTATTGGGAAGCATACGAGAAAAATCCTGACGCATTTATGAAAGAATTAGATCTAGTAGCAAATGCAGCAGACAAGTATGGTATAAAAGTAATATATGATAATCACCAATGGCATACTTCTTCCTGGCTAGAAAAGAGAGGAACAGGTTTTCCATCATCTCTGTTTGAAAATAATTCACAACTATATCCAATGAATGCTGGTGGAAAAGAAGGAGAAAAAACGGCAAAGTTATGGTGGACCAATTTTTGGGATAGATCTGTTAAGGATGGGCAAGGAAATGATGCATGGAAGTTGCTCTCCGACTTTGAAAAAAAAGTAGTTACCAGAGTGGATAACCATACTAGTACTGAGGGATATGAAATCCTTAGCGAACCTCATGTAGAGAGCGTAGATCAATGGGCCAAGATTGGAAGCTTTAATTCATTTATGACTGATTCACTAAGACCATTAACTCAAAAAACAATTGTTTATAGTATGAATGTACCTGTAGACCTTGATGGACCAATAAACCTGTCACCAGAAAATCTTGCCAAGATGGCGCCTTCAAATAAAGAAAACGTACTGTTTAAAATAAGTGTTTATGGAGTTCCAGACAGAGATCAATACCAAAAACAAAGATTTGACATTTTCTTAAAGACTCGTGAATTGACTGGTATTCCACTATACATTGGTGAATGGAACAATGTAGTAAGAACTCAAGTTAACGGAGTATTTACGCTTGATCCTGAAAAGAGTGGTCTAAACCAAGATATTACAAATGCCATGCTTGAAGCGTTTAAGAACCAAAACGTATCTGGCTCTGCCTTTTGGAAATGGGATTATAATGATGCACCTACTGCCAGCTTTAACTTAGTATTAAATCAAAATGGAACATTAACGCCAACTGAATATTATACCTACCTCAAGGATGCAGTAGCCACAGTGTACCCAAATACTGAGAACTAATTCACATGTGAATCATCGGAATTATTAGGCTCGGATCCTACAAGAGAAACGAATACGTCATCTAATGTAATGGGTGATACCTTGAAAAAAAGATTTTTCTTTATTGCAATGCCTGATAATTCCTGAATATTGGATTCAAATGTGAAAAGTTTTAGTATATCTGCTCCAGTATCAATTACAGACCCATATGATTTCAAGGTCTCCATTTCTATGCCAGATTTTGAAATCTCTATCTTGATATTTTCTTTTATCTTATTTCTAATGTCTGAAATTGTTCCTTGTGCAATGACGATCCCCTTATCTATGATGACTATATCATCGGATAATACTTCTGCCTCATCCATATAATGTGTTGTAAGCATGATGGTTGTTCCACTCTCCTTTTTCTCCTTTATTGCTTTCCAGATTTGACGTCTAGACACGGGATCTAGTCCAATCGTGGGTTCATCTAGAAAAAGTAACTTAGATTCAGTAGCCATGGCCATCGCTACTAATATTTTCTGTTTCATTCCTCCAGAAAGATACATGGAAAGTTTATTTCTTACATCATATAACTCAAAATCGCGAAGAACCTTTTTTGTCCTTTCTGATGATTCATATTTATTCACTCCTCTAATTCTCAGCCAATAATAAACATGATCCCATGGTGTGAGCGCACGCAGAGGTCTTCCTTCTTGTGGCACGATAGAAATATAATTTCTTATTTTTTCAGTATCTTTAATAAGATCATTATTAAATATTTTTACAGTTCCAGAAGTTGGTAATAACTGTGTTGCACAAATTCTGACGAATGTAGTTTTTCCTGCTCCATTTCTACCAAGAAGAGTGAAAATTCTTCCTGGTTCAATATTTAATGAGATATTGTTTAAGGCAAAGGATACTGATCCTTTATATTTTTTAGTGACTTGAACGGCTTCTACTGCGCTCATGAAGAAATATTTTCAATATCGCCTATTATGTATACGCTGTATACTTCAAATTTAATTTTTGGACAAGAAAATGTTTGGATATTGAAAATAAAAATAATCCAACTTATTCCACATTAATTGAAACACCGTGGTCTTTTGAGTCCCTTAACTTGAAAGTTGCTTCTAATATTCCATTTTTGTAAGTTGATTTCCCCGAAGATGGCGCAATCTTATCAGGAAGTTCTATTTTCTTGTTGTATTTTCTTTCTCCTGAAACAGATTCTATAGTCAAAGAAGTTTCATTAGCCGTTATCCTCAAATCTCCTTTACTTACACCAGGTAGTTCTGCAATAACTTTCAGTTTGTCAACATCCTTTATTATATCCACCACAGGTTCCCTCTGCTCGCTAACTGAAAACCTACCACTCAGTGAGCTTGGGAAAGTATTTAGATTTCCAAATTTTCGGACAACTGGTTTACCATCCTCTCCAATTTTGAAAGAATATCCATATACTATCGGACCCATTTCGCGCACAACGGATCCGTCATCAAGTTTGCGTTCTCTTATGAGATTCTTTGGAAGATTTTGATCCATATTTTTGACAGCTTCTTGCATTATTTTTTCCATTTCTTTCATCATGGAATCTACATCAGGAAACCATGAATTTGATCTTCTTCGTCCAAACCACTCATCAAACGGAGTTGACATATATGCTATCTTGATTAATTAAATATAAATATTATAGGCTCTATAAATCTAAATATTTTTTGTATCATCCAATTCTTTGATTAACCATTTTTGTCTTTCTGTAAGTTTTGTGGGTATGTCAAGCTTTAACTTTACAATTTGATCCCCCTTGGAACGTCGACCGTGTACCGGTATTCCTTTCCCCCTTAATCTGAAAATAGAATCAATTTGCGTTCCTACAGGAATTTTCAACTTTTCTCCTCCGTATAGCGTAGGTATTACTATCTCTGTACCTAATACCAACTCTGTAAATTTGAGTTTTAGAGAATAAAGTATATCACCATTTTCAAGCCTTTCAAAAATTTCATGAGGCTCAATATGAATTCGGATAAACAGATCCCCAGGGCTTTCATTTTCATACGAAATTCCTCTACCTTGTAACTGCAGTGTCATTCCATCTTCAATCCCCGGTGGTATCTCAATTTGTATTTTTTTTCTGGCTGGGACTTTTCCTGACGCCTTACAATTTCTACATGGTTTTTCAATGATCTCTCCCATTCCTCTGCAATTTCTACAAGTTTCCACAGTAACAAAAGTTGAAAATCGATTTTCGTTAAAGACTCTTTTTGTTTGTCCAAGGCCATTGCACGATGTGCATTTCTTAGGTTTTGTCCCAGGATAACAACCACTTCCATTGCATATTGAACATTTTTCTAATGATGGAACTTCAACAGTTTCATTCTTTCCGTTTATTACCTCCTCTAGAGTGAGTGACAGATCAATAACTGTGTCTTCACCCTTGTTAGTCCTTCCAAAATTAAAACCAAATCCAAATGGGTCGCTTCTATTTCTGGTAGAAAATCCACCTCCAAAAAATTGCTCAAAAATATCTCTAATTCCGCCAAACCCAATATCTCTGAAAATTTCGTCAAAATTTGATTCTGATCCTCTGAAGACTTCCTCCGACCCCAAGTGACCATATCTATCATATTTTTTTCTTTTTTCATCATCTGATAAAACGGCGTATGCTTCTGATATTTCTTTGAATTTTTCCTCCGCCCCTGAACTCTTATTTCTGTCAGGATGGTATTGGAGAGCTAATTTCCTGTACTTATTTTTGATTTCTTCTTTAGTAGCATTCTTATCTACGTTCAAAACTTCGTAATAGTCACGCTTTGTAGTCATGGTCGAAAACCATTGGTTGAAAATAACAGAATCAATTCAGGACTGCCTTTCCAGATCAATCATATTATGATGGAGTGTTAGAGGGATTTGCACTATCTGATGTTGGATTTGCACTATCTGATGTTGGATTTGCACTATCTGATGTTGGATTTGTACTATCTGATGTTGGATTTGTACTATCTGGATTCTGAGATGATGCAGTTTGTTGGGATCCCGCTGCTCTATATGCTTCAGTACTTATTTCACCTACGATATTTTTTAAGCCTTCTATTTTCTTTTTAATTTCTTCGATATTATTTGAAGAAACAGATTCCTTTAATTCCTTTACTGCGTTATTCACTTTCTCTATTTGTTCCGGCTTAATTTTATCTTTTAAATCCTGTTGAGTCAATTTTTCTGCAGTGTATATTAGATTATCTGCTTCATTCTTTACTTCAGCATCTTCTTTCTTCTTTTTATCCTGTTCTGCAAATTGGTCTGATTCCTTCTTAAGTCTTTCAATATCATCTTTAGATAATTTGGTATTTGCAGAAATTGTTATTTTTGATTCCTTAGAGGTAGCTAAATCTTTTGCGGTAACATTTAGAATGCCATTTGCGTCAATGTCAAAAGTAACTTCTACCTGGGGTATTCCTCTGGGGGCTGGCGGTATTCCCGATAAATTAAACATCCCTAGCGAAACACAATCAGCTGCCATAGATCTTTCACCTTGCACTATATGTACGGTCACTGCGTTCTGATAATCTGCTGCAGTAGTAAAGACTTTGCTTTTCTTTGTCGGGATGGTGGTATTTCTTTCGATGAGTGGTTCTTTTAAACCCCCTAGAACTTCAACTCCTAATGTGAGGGGAGTCACGTCTACTAGAAGAATATCTGTAGTTACATCTCCCGCAATAATAGCCCCTTGGATAGCTGCGCCCATAGCAACGGCTTCCATAGGATCAATGCCTCTTTCAGGCTCTTTACCCATTACATTTGTAATAAATTGTCTCACAATCGGCATACGTGTAGGTCCTCCAATCAAAATTATCTTCTCAATGTCTGAGGGTTTTAGCTTTGCGTCTTCGATAGCCTGTAACATGGGAGCTTTACATCTTTCGATTATTGGCCTTAGTAATTCTTCCAATTTTGATCTGGAAAGGGTTAAGACTAAATTTTTGGGACCTGTCGTTGGATCATAAGACAAAAATGGTAGGTTTACTTCAGTGGTCATAACATTAGACAACTCAATTTTTGCCTTTTCAGCTGCTTCCTTTATTCTCATCATTGCGGCCTTATCATTATGAACATCTATAGAATTTTGGTTCTTAAATTCCTGAATGATATATTCTACAATAGAATTATCCATATCTGTTCCGCCCAGCTGTGTATCACCAGACGTACTCTTTACCTGAAATACACCACCACCCATTTCCATTATAGTAACGTCTAGAGTTCCTCCACCAAAATCGAATACCATAATCTTCAAGTCTTTGTTTACTTTATCTAATCCGTAAGCAAGTGACGCCGCAGTAGGTTCGTTAATAATTCTTACCACTTCTAGACCGGCAATTTCTCCAGCATCTTTTGTTGCTTGTCGCTGATTATCATTAAAATAAGCTGGAGCAGTTATTACTGCTTTGTCCACAGTTTCACCTATATAAGATTCAGAATCTCTTTTTATTTTTTGCAAAATAAAGGAGGATATCTGCTGAGGAGTATATTCCTTGCCATAGACCTTAAATTTAAAATCAGTTCCCATTTTTCGTTTTGCTGCCATTACCGTACCTTCAGGATTTGTAACCATTTGCCTCCTTGCAGGTTCGCCTACCAGCAGCTGGCCATCCTTTGTGAAGGCCACATATGACGGAAAAGCTTTTCCTCCAATTGATGTTCCCTCAGCAGCCTGTATTATTGTTGGTTTTCCTCCAATCATAACCGAGGCTGCAGAATTGCTTGTCCCAAGATCTATTCCAATAATTTTACCCATAATCTCTTTTCACTACTCCTTATCTTTTTCATTGATATCTTTATTTGTAACTGTTCTTTTAGATAAAATGACTGAAGATGGTCTTAAAACTTTATTGTTTAATAAATATCCCTTTCTTACCACTTCCATTATAGTATTTTCGGGAACCAATTCATTAGATACAAAACCAATAGCATCATGAACGTTTGGATCAAACGGAGTTCCCATAGTTTCAATTTCTACCAATCCTTCATCTTTCATAAACCCCTCAAAGTTTGTCATAATGCCCTTTATACCTCCAATCACAGTAGAATCATATTTGCCATTTTTTAGAGTTTCAAGAGCCAATATACAATCATCATAAATCTTAAGTATTTTAATGAAAAGTTGACCCCTATTCTCTTCAATTTTTGATTCCATTTGTTTTTCTATTTGTTTCCGGTAATTATCAAAATCCGCCATGAGATATCTAAGTTTTGATAAATTTTTTTCGGAGACTTCTTTTTCCTTTTCAAGTTCACCTTTCAAGAATTCTATTTCTCTATTCAATACTTCATTCTGCGTAATTTCGGAATTGAGTCTATCATCCCCATTGTTCTCCGTATTCAATACTTCATTCTGCGTAATTTCGGAATTGAGCTTATCGTCCCCATTATCCGTTTTTTCGTACATGATTAAAAATATTTTGAGTTATCTCAGATAATTAGATATCGTTATTTTGAATTAACAAATCAAAAAACATAATAAACCAATTCATGGATCCTTGTTAATATATCATAAATTGGAAGATGAAGAACTGAGGCTGATAAACGAAAAAAGAATGAAAAAGTTGCAACAATTAATAAATGAAAAGGAACTTTTAAGAAATATTAGACTGCCACTAAATCTAGAGGATACCACATTCTTTCAAACAATTAACAAATTCCCAATAATGTTGGTAGATTTCTGGGCTCCTTGGTGTGGCCCATGCAGGATGATGTCTCCAATCATTGATCAGATTGGTAAAGATTATCTAGGGAAACTGGTTATAGGAAAAATAAATGTTGATGAAAATCCATTGATAGCAAGACAATTTAGTATATCTAGTATACCCACATTAATGTTATTTAAGAGAGGTAAAGAAGTAAATAAGATCATTGGATCGGTATCTAAAAATAAAATAGATGAAATGGTAAAAATGCATCTCAATTAGATTAAATTTTGAAAAATTTATGATACTCTTGTTTCGCTTATTAGTAAATCTGAAATAGACATAATATAATGTTAATTACAATTTTTTAACATAATTACTTCACTAGAGTAGTAACAATATTTTTTGGAATTGGCTTGCATATTTTATGTCAGTTAAATATCATATATCAATATTGAATAACTGCGGCGCATATATCGAGCCTCCTCTTACTTTCTTTACTCTTGCCACCGAGAGATAATGTGGCCATATGGTGATAATAATTGAACCCTCTGGAACTCCCTCTGGAGATTCAATGATTACTATATCATTAGGATTTACGCCATATTCATTCAGAACTGTTATACTTCTTTGCACCAGCTCTGAAGACATCCCACTACTATAAAGATAAACTTTATCAACGTAATCTATCTTGGAATCCATTTCTATTTATTGAGAGTTGTATATGTGATAAATCCTTATCTGGATCTGATTCGAGTTATAATTCATCGATGTGGAATTTGGATCTACATCCCATACATTCATAAATTTCATTTCCAACCGATCCACTTACAGTAAATCTAACAATTGTGGTACACTTGGGGCATCTCCCTTCCACTGTTCTTCTACTTTTATGCGGTCGTGATGTACTCTTTCTTCTTCCCATGATCCACAATGAATATCAATTAGCTGATTTATAAATCCGCGGTGATTGCTAAATAATGATAAGGATTTCTAACCTAATTTGCCGAATTTAGTTCGAAAGGATCTGTTCGATATTCTCTATTCTTGCTATTAATGGATCAATCAATAATCATTGACTGGGGGATATTGGATTTTTGCGTTCGATGAACAAGAACAACCAAACCCCCACAGTTTGTGTTTGAAGGCATTAAATTGTAATATGTGTCAACTATAAATGACTAATATTCACAGGATAGGTGATTTCGGTACCAATAAACCGTCAACCACAATAACTCTGATCGTTAAAACCAAAATTTCAAAAAATTTAATCAATTTATTCTGATGTGCTCATATTGTTTGGATTAAAAACTAAATTTAATTTACGTTTATATCTAGGTTTTTCGAATAATTATTGTTACTTTTAAATTAATTACAATATATGCATTAACAAAAGTATTTTTATACAACTGTAGTTCGATTATCTTGAAGTGTCTAAGAAGTTAGATAAAAAAGCAGCTACCATATCAGATTTGGATAGAAAATTATTAAAGATTTTACTATCGCCAAATGGCGATTTAAAATCCACCAAAGGTTTATCAGCAAAATTAAGCATACCCGTTACTACTGTTAGAAGGAGACGTAATCGGTTAGAAAGCAAATTCTTAAAGATGCATTATGTATTGGATATAGAGAAATTTGGTTGGAAGCGTGTTGACTTTTTTATTTCCATAAGGGATGGAATGGTAAATGCTGTTGCTAATAAAATGCTCGATTTTGATGAAGTCACATACATCGGGAAGAGCATAGGGGAACATACAATTGATCTGAGAGTAGAAACAATTCTTAAAGATAATGCGTCAATTCTTGACTTCCTTGAAAAAATAAAGGCGATGGATGGAGTTAAGGATGTCGTATGGAGTGAAATTGTTAGTGTTGTCGGTAGAAAAATATCAATTCCTAGTTCTATAATAGACAGAATTTGATATGGAAAATTTTCATTTGATAATGTAGACATAGAGAAAATGAATCATCAAATGGCATTAGTAAATAGATTTAACTGGGAACCATAAAATTCATGCCTTATTCATATCAAAGACGATTTTCAAACTAATGGAATGAATGAAAAGATTCAAGTGAAAAAGAACTGGTGAAGAAGAAAAAAGTCATTAAAGGAGTTACTTTAGCATGGCTCCACTGGAGGTAATTTTGGTCTTTGCCT
>Ga0209878_1000027_pt1 | contig 16257 bp, 17 predicted proteins | sample GWRWN1_40_50_FD_187235 | JGI IMG/M metagenome (GOLD analysis project Ga0209878, IMG submission 187235) | Riverbed sediment microbial communities from areas with no vegetation in Columbia River, Washington, USA - GW-RW N1_40_50 (SPAdes)... | ecosystem: Environmental > Aquatic > Freshwater > River...
CGTAGCTTAACCTTAATCTTTGGAAGATCACCAAGTGGTAACAAGTCTAATACCCTGTCGTGATATTTTATGTTCTTTCCATTAAGGTATTCAGTTATTTTTTTATAGTTTATACCATTAGAATACAAATAATTTGTCCTTGAATCTGGTGTGGTGAAGGGCAAACTATCTAGACCCTTTACCACTATCGTTCCTTTTTGATATTCAAGTGTAATTGCTCTAGAAATCAATTAGTAATTTTTTAGTAAACAAGCATTTTTAAATCATATCAAATAGCAAATGGGAAATACACCTTCCCAGCGATAAGCTATATTTTTCCTTTAAAGTAAATCAATTTTTGTAATGAAGTAATAAGGATTTTTCGTATTGAAACTTTACTAATTATCCCACATTCAAATCCACATAGAAGGGTCATTACTAAATACAGTTGTCCTTTGAATTAGATCAATTTCGATATTGATTTTTTCTCGGAGCGGCTTGTTTGATTCTATCATATTGACACCCTTGGTAAATTTATTCTCATTTTCATTTACTGTAAGCTCTTTATCTTTATCTTCGTTCCTTCTAACGCTATTCCCAATATTTTTGAAAAAATCCCTCAATTCATCTCGAAGATCTGATTGGTGTTCCAACTGATCTATTTTCGAACTCATTGTATTATTAAATATTTTTTTATATTAATAATAATCAATAGTTAAAACTATTTGTCAAAGAAGGTAATGAATTTAAATTAATTAACTTATTCTTTCAAGATGATCAGATTATGTGGGCCATAGAATTTATTGAGTGTAGGTTCGATCTTCTCCTTCATAGTATCACGCTAATATAGATAAATCATCCAATAATAATTTTCTAGATACGTAGTATCATAATATATGTAAGTTTCAATACAAAAGAATCATAATAAATAATTGATTGACATGACTAACGATTCCATTGATAGAATTACAGCTGAAGTTATCAATTGTAAGCTTTGTAGCTTGTGCACAAATAGAAGAAATGCGGTTCCTGGCGAAGGTAATTCTAAAGCAGGTATCATGTTTATCGGAGAAGCTCCTGGAAGAAATGAAGATGAGAAGGGTAAACCATTTGTTGGATTAGCTGGAAAAATTCTTGACGAAACTTTAGAAAAAGTAGGAATAGTTAGATCAAGAGTTTTTGTGACTAATATTGTTAAATGCAGACCGCCAGGCAATAGAGTTCCAACAGAAGATGAACGGCGTCTCTGTAAAAATTATCTTGAAAGGGAAATTTCAATTGTTTCGCCAAAAATAATTTGCATATTAGGTAGAACGGCCTTTGAATCTTTGCTTGGTGGTGGCTCAATACTTGGAAATCGTGGTAAACTCATTGAAAAAGACAGGAGACTCTTTTTTCTTACAATCCACCCTGCAGCGGTTATTTACAATAATAAACTTCGCTACGCGCTAGAAAAAGACATGCAATCATTAGTTATGGAATGCAGACGATTAAACATTCCGATCTACTAGTAAAAATGTAATAATCTACAAATGTTATTACTTTCGGAAATTTTCAGCCCTGGTTTTTAGAGCTATATTCATTTTCTTGAAGCTCTCTCCGAGATCTTCATCCAACTTGCTTCCAATTAGTTTTACACCCAATCCTTTGAATATTTCTTTGTGTAGGAATGAAACTTTATTGTGTGCAGATTTTTCAATAATAAATATGCGTTCACCATCAAAAATGCCAGGTAATAATGATTTGCCTTTCCATCTAAGTTCTTTGTTTATTTCGAGTTTAGTTATGATTGGTTTATATGTTCTCTTCTTTCCTTTGACGGTTTGAATCTGGACTTCAATTTTAGATCCTAATTTGGCATCTCCAATTATTTTTATCATGAATGGATTCCAATTCTCATATTCTTTAAAATTGGTAAGAACGCTCCAAATTTTTTCAGGAGTTGAATCCACCATGATTTTCGTCTCTATTGTCTTCAAATACTGTAATAAATGATCTTTGATTCTTAATAATGAATCTTTTGATAGAGTAGATAATTGCTAATGTGACAATTCAGATCAGTATCAGATTTTTTGTTTTTGTGACTATTTTTACTTATTATCTGGTTTTACCGGAGAAAATTGTTTTGAATGCGCACTTTTTTAAACTGAAACTAATTAATTAAACTTAATCTATTCCACAGTATGTATTTTCAGAGGATCAGTAGATGGAAATAATTTGTGATACGAGCTTTCTCATTGCATTGGTTTCAAACCCTATCAAATGTTTGGACAAACTTGAGAATGAAATTGGAAAATTACATTTTATTGTCCCAACTTTTGTCCTTGATGAACTTGATTCTATTGAAAGAAAATCAGGTCCCAAGAAATCTATGATCGCAAATACCGCAATTCGCATATCCAAATTGAGATTCGAAATCAAAGATATTGGTAAGTCTAAAAACGTAGACAATGATATTCTTAATTATGTCACCAAAAATAGAAAATTTGCCGTGGCCACGCTAGATATTAAATTATTGAATAGATTGATGATGGCTAACGTGGTTACAATTACATTATCAAAGAATAAAATGATGATAGCAAATCGGTATTTTGAAGGGTAGCTTTAAATCGCCAATCTATTTCTTATTATGCATGTATGAGTATAATAAGATCGGTATAACGTGGACTAGTCATGCTGGATTTAAAATTCTATATGGCAATAAGAAAATATATATCGATCCTTACAAATTGAGCAAAAAATATGAAAACATATTTGATGCCGACATTGTACTTATAACCCACAACCATTTTGATCATTTATCAATAGAAGATTTGAAAAATATCACTAATGAAAGAACAGTTATTGTTTCTGCGCAAGAGTGTCTATCACAGTTAAAGTCTTTAAAAGTCAAAGATCTAATTGGCATCGATCCTCGCAATAATGAGAAACTAGACGATTTGGTAGTAGAAGCGGTTCCGGCATATAATGTTAACAAGGATTTTCATCCAAAGAACGACAAAAAAATTGGATTCATAATAAAATTTGGCAATGATCGAATTTACCACACGGGAGATTCGGATATCATTCCAGAAATGAAAGACACGAACCCGACTATAGTATTAATACCTGTTTCCGGAACTTATGTCATGACTGCAGAAGAAGCATCCAAAGCGGTCAATGAATTGATTAATCCAAAAATTGCGATTCCAATGCACTATGGTACAATTGTAGGTAATAAAGAAGATGCAATACGATTCTCAGAACTGGTCACAGTATGCGAGACAAAGATATTAGAGTCTGAATAACATAACTTTCTCAGTGCAGAAATTAAAACTTATATACGATCTGTTTTTGTAATATCATTGCAAATGGCAGCAAAAAAGAAATCAAAGTCTGCTAAGAAAGGATCCAAATCAAAGAGGTAATACTTTAGCAGTCACTGATTCCTCTTAATTCCCCCCTTCTTTTGTTAGAAATCTCACAACAAAAATTTTTTCAACAAATAGTTTAGTATGTTTATTTTACAAAACACATTTTCCAAATTTATTCCAGTACGTTAAAAAATGAGTAAAATCAAGAAGCATTATAATGCTATCTGGTGATAGAGTTTTATTTCATGTTGGGTCTTACAATTTTAATGTACGCCATCTATTAGTTGTAGCAGTATTAGTTATTGCATTTACAACAGCTTTCATAATGCGTTCTTTTCCAATTAAATATGGCTTTTATCTAAATGAATTTGATCCTTATTTTGATTATAGGGCAACTAAGTATATTGTAGATAATGGCCTGGACGCCTATTTGAAGTGGCATGATAATATGTCTTGGTATCCTGATGGTCGAGACATACCAAAGACTTCACAAGTTGGATTACATATAACATCAGCTTTTCTGTACAAGATCTTTGGAGGGAATAGTTCTGTTTTAGATTTTACAATAGTGTTACCCGTTGTCGTAGGATCGTTGACGACAATTGTTATTTTTGCGTTGGTACGATCACTGGGTGGAACCACAGCCGGATTGTTTTCCGCATTACTAATTGCTTTTACTCCTGCTATTATTCAGCGTGGGAACTTGGGGTGGTTCAAATCTGAACCTCTTGGTTTGTTCCTTGCGCTTCTAGCGCTCTACCTACTTATCTCTGCGATGAAAAATAAGCAGAGGATTGCTATTCCAAAAGCTATAGTTGGAGGATTATTATTAGGTCTTGCCAATGCGTCATGGGGTGGGATTCAATACTTTAGTATTCCAATTTCATTATTCTTTTTTGCAGTAACTTTTTTACGAACTGATATTAAAATTCCATTAATTGTTGCAGTTTTATTTACGGTTGCCACGCTATTATCCGCCGGCTTGTTTCCAAGACCTGGCCTTTCATTTGTATTTGGACTTCCGGGTATTGCCCTCATCGGAGGAACAATATTTTTGATTCTATCATCAATTGTAAGAAAATTAAGTTCATCGAATACTTTTGTAAGAAACAATTGGATCTTGATTGGAGCCTTTTTTGCAATTACCATAGGAATAATTCTATCTGGAACTTTTGTTGGATCCTCGTTTAGATATCTAAATGCAGTCAACCCCTTTCTCTCCTCCCAGAATCCCCTGGTAGAATCCGTAGCAGAGCATTTTACTCCAACTGTAGTTGATTATTTTACGGATTATTCCATTCTTATTATGTTTGCTGGATTTGGTGCTCTCATGGCATTTAGACACAGAAATGATATGTCCATTTTTTCACTGATCATCGGAATTACTGGAGTGTACGTAAGTGCAACGTTTGCAAGATTACTTGTATTCTCGTCGATAGGAATTATTCTCTTGGCTAGTCTGGGTTTGTATGAAATCACTAGAAGTATTATCAATTATAAAGCATCTTCAGAATCTTCGCAAAAGAAAAAGAGAAGGATCGAAATTGAAAAAATCTCTCCTACGAATAAATCATTAAAAATAGTATATGCGATTATAATTGTCATATTAATTTCAATTCCAGTGTTAGACAATGGTATATTATTTCCACAAAATTCAAATTGGTTGAGCTCTGCTGACATACCTCCTTCAATTGCAAATGGCGGTACTGGATATAGACTCAAGACTAATGATTGGATAGACGCATTAGACTGGATTTCAGCTAACACATCATCCAATTCAGTAATTGCATCTTGGTGGGATTATGGTTACTGGATAACCACACTGGGAAATAGAACCAGCTTAGCTGATAACGCCACAATAAACCAAACGCGTATTGCAACGATTGCAAAGATGTTTATGGATCAAACTGAGAATGGTATTAAAATTGCGAACGATCTAAAGTCTGACTATATCGTAGTGTATATTGTCGGACAGAGATTTAGTGGTATCAATGGGAGTGAGCTTTATGTTTTAGGTAGCGGTGGAGACGAGAGTAAAAAACAGTGGTTTATACGAATAGGAGGATTTAATGAAAATAGATATCTGGAACAGGATGGTTTTACTCCAACTCCTTTCTTTTGGAATAGTACCCTACTTGGACAATTGATACCTTTCACTCCTGTGTCATATGTTTTGAATGGCGCTCCATCAAGTGAATATCAACCAGGAGCAATGACAATTTATTCAAAAGACATCAAATATCCAGAAAATGCTAAAGACGGACAACCATTAAAGTTGGTTTATTCATCAGACAGCTTCAGGAGTAGCAGACCTGGTCTATTTTTTGGGGTATTAATTTATGAGGTGAACCATAACTATATACCTAAAACTATATCTGATCCATATAACGAAACTATCGACAATAAAGAGAAATTTTCAATAAATACCACTAAGACTAATAATGATATGAAATCAACTAATGAATCTAAATTAGCTGTAATTAGTACATCACAAGGACCTATAACAATTGAATTCTTCCCAGACGTAGCCCCCGAGCATGTCTCAAATTTTGAGAAACTTGCAAGTTCTGGGTTCTACAATGGCACCATATTCCATAGAATTGTTAAAGGCTTTGTGATTCAAGGTGGTGATCCACTTACAAAAAATGACACAAACGTTGGTGCGTGGGGAACAGGTGATCCGGGTTATAGTATTAAGGCAGAATTCAGTGACATCCCGCACAGTAGAGGAATCGTATCAATGGCCAGATCTTCGGATCCGGATAGTGCTGGTTCACAATTTTTTATTGTCCTAAATGATTCTAGATTTTTGGACAATCAATATACGGTATTTGGCAGAGTCATAAATGGGATGGATGTGGTTGATAAAATAGCTGCACTACCAACAATTCAAAATGATCAACCTCAAGATCCAAATTTAGCCAGAATACTCTCTATAAAAATATCAGATAGAAATATGACAAAAAGTTAAGTTGAAAGATAATATTTGAATAATATTTTTATTTCAAGAGAGCTGCGTAAATGAACGGTAACAATGTGGTTGCCTCCCCATGTATAGTAGTTTGTTTTGCTTTTCCTTTTACTTTTCCCCACGATATTGCTTCTGCAATTAAGGCTCCACTCAAACTACCATCCCATTCAGAAGCTGTTGTTATAGATACTGCATAGTCTAGTCCTCCTCTAAATTGATTCCACCATAATGTATGGTGCTTAGAAATTCCGCCTCCAATAATGAAAGCTCCAGTTTTATTTGCATCATAAACCAGGTCTGATAATTTGGTCTCATCTAACAGTATGTTTAGATTAAAGTTTTTATGTTTCTGATAAAAGAACCATATTTGACTTCCTACTGCACCATCTACAATACCTGGGACTATGACAGGGATTTTATTTTTATATGCCCAGTACAAGAATGAAGTCTCATCTAGTGAACTTCCTATATGGTTTGTTATATTATAGGTCGAAACACTCTGTAACCCTTTCTGGTAAAGATCGTTTAGACAATCTTGAACCTTTTTTTCAATAACCGGTCCATAATTATTTTGGGGTACAAGTACATTTCCCAACCTATGAATATTTTTCTTGTAAAGCAAGCTATCATCCATTCGAAAGTCTCCAGAATAGTATTTTGTACTAGTTCGTGCAATATCATGATCCAATGCACCACAGGTTGTAATCACACAATCAAACATCTTATGTTTTAGCATATCCCTGATGATGCCTCTTGCTCCAGTCGAGATAATTGCTCCTACAAATGACAAGAATTTGGTACAGTTTTTATCCTTTGTCATCGTACGAATTATATTTATTCCATCCCAGAGATTTTTGGATTCAAAACCACCGGAGTTTTCCATACCATCAATTAGTAAAGGTATAGAATTTGATTGAATTTCATAGTCTCGTACAGAATCACTCAAAATATTTTTGGGTGATTTTTTTGTGCTTTTTGCTTTCAATTTCCTACAGTTATCTTTCCAACTATATTATTATTTTTATTTGTTTCAGAATAAATTATTCTATAAGAAATGCTGTACTGGATTGAATATCTTGTATCCGCTCGGATATTGGGGTTAATATATTTCGTTTTTCAATTTTTCGTCACATTATTATAATGAGAATTTAGTATATTCTCAGGTGCGCATAAGATACTGGCGTTTAGGAGTCAATGACCTTTTAAATTCAACATACCCTATCGAAAGGGCTAACCATTGGGAGATAAAATGTCTACAAGGAGAGTATGAACACTTTGGAGTTTTTTGGTTTAGGTACGGAACTCCATTTGATAAAGAACTAATAAATGGGATATGTTTCTATTACAACGATATACCACAAGATAAAGTTCGAAAATTACTAGAATTTCTGCAAGGAAAATATGGAGGCAAAACATTATTTAGGCAAAGTAGAGTTTTTCTTCAAGGTTCTAAAGAATTTAGTGACAAAAATGAAATAGCTAATCTTGCAAATGAAATCAGTGTTAAATTCAATGGACCAATAGAAATTACTCTTGAATTTGAAAAAGTTACTGAAGAAGAACAGGAAAAAAATGCATTTAATTTTCCCTCAGGCAAGGCATTACCCATCGTAGGTTCTGACTAGTATAGAGAACAATAAAGATGCTCAAGTAAGATTGGAAATATCACGTTCTGATTAAGCGGAATCAGTATGATTATCCTCTAGTATGGACTTTATTTTTTCTCTTAACTTGGAAATACTGACTGGCTTGCTAATAAAATCAGTAACATTGACAGATGGAATAACTTTGCTGAATTCTTCTTTGTTTATTTCAAAAGCAGTAATGAATGCAATCTTCATAGTAGGGTCATTATCCTTAATACGTCTATAAAGCTCAAATCCATTTATCTTGGGCATCCGGATGTCAGTAATTACAAGATCATAATATTTTGGAGGATGATTCTGAAAATTATTGATGGCATCATCACCTTTTGAAAAAGTCTCAACCCTAAAATCATTTCCTGACTCCAATCCTCTTTTTATGACCGAAAGGATATCAGATTCATCGTCCACAATCATTATACGTGGCGGAGAATTATTTTTTTTACTTTCCGTCATATAACAATTTTTGATATGATTATCATATATATTAAGTGTTTACGCAGAGTTAATGAATATCATCTAGTCATAATTCCAAATTGAAATTTTGGTTAATCGACAAGAAAGTATTATTTCTCATAGGTAGAATTTTTAAGGAGAAAATTGATATATCAAAAAAAACAACGTCATAAAAATGACTGAAAAATCAATTTGGTTGGACTTCTTGCAAGACTCGAAAATCAAGCAATTTAACGAATGGAGAATGGCCAACATTTCTGTGAAAATTGATCTCAGTGGGACGGATTTTTCAGAGAAAGATCTTTCAAATGTGTACCTAAACGGTATTAAATGTGTTGGAGCAAATTTTTCAGGATGTAATTTATACAAGGCAAATTTTGCCCAATCTGAAATCACAGATTCAAAAATTGAGAATGCGAACTTAACTGATGCCATATTTATTTACGGAAATCTAAAAAATAGTAAATTAATGAATTCTAATTTAACTAGAACAAATTTTATGTGGTCAGATTTGCGAAATTGTGATTTTAGTGGATGTAAATTTAATAAAACGATATTTGTTGAGGCCAAATTACAAAATGCGAAATTAGATCGATCAGACAACGAATCTATTTATCTTAAATTTGCAAAGCTGGAATGAAAAGTCTATCTCAAATCTAACCTCGAAAGATAACACATGATACGAATAGACTCCAATAGATTAATACGAATGAAATAGCCAGATAAATTGGTTGGAAGTAGATAAGATAAGAACCATAAAGCTACTAAGTAAATGGTCATTAAATAGAGCCATAGGTAAGCGACGCCCATTAGTTGCTGTTTTTAGTTTGACCCATTATTGTAATTTTTATTGTCCCATGTGTCCTTTTGGTGATTCCAATAAGGATGGACAATTAAAACTTGTAAAAGAAAAAGATTTAACTACAGAACAATGGAAAAGAATTTTCGATAAAGTCTCGAAATATTGCGTCTGGTCAATTGTTGAAGGTGGCGAACCAACAAGTCGACCTGATTTTATAGACCTTGTTAGTTACCTTCATAGTATTAATATGCCAACTTCATTAATTACAAACTGTTCACTTTTACACACTGTAGACCTCGAAAAATTAAGACAATATATTCAATTTATTACTTGTAGTATTGATTCGGTTTATGAAGAATCCTATTGTAAAGTACGTGGTGTATCAAGCAAGACCTTCCACAAGGTTATGGAAAACATTGGACTTCTTAATCAAAGTAACATTTCTCATTATTTTAATAGTGTAATTACAAAATTTAACACAGATGAATTTATCGATCAAAGTTATTTTGACAAAGCTAAAGAACTTGGTTCAAACGCAGTTTCCTTAACTTTTGTGGAAGATAGATCTGATGTACCGTACTCGTTATTGCCAGATAGAAAAATAATGGTAAAAGTTTGTGAAAGCATTTTGGATTACGGAAAAAAAAATTCTTCCCCTCAGATAATGATTCCGCCAGAATATTTTGAACAGATTATCAAATATGGGCGGACTATTTTTAATGAGTGTGGGGTATGGAAGAGCACTTTTGTTAACGCGGACGGTACCGTGATGGTACCCTGCTGGAAATTTAATAATTCAGAGAACACATATAATTTGCTTGAACAAACTATCGATGAAGTATGGAGCGCACCTCAATGGGATATAGCGAGAACATGCCATGACTGTCAAGTGCTTGGATGTATATGGTACTCTTCCCAACCTATTACTACGTTTGCCAAAAATTATATGAATGGTTTATCAAGGATAATTGATCAGCATAAGCCAGAGTTACTCCACTAACTCACCAGTTCGAATTTTCCTAGAGTAAAGATAACTAGCGTCTAAACACACTACATTGATCTATATAATTTTTTTTATGCGGATATTCAGAATATCATTATCGTGATACAATTCTCCTATGGCTTGGAATTCTCGTCCTTTTCTTATCAACTCTCTTGGTCCACTATAATCATAGTGGTGCAAGCTAGCATGCCATTTACCATCCACCAATACAAGTGCCGTACCCATTAGCACTTTTTCGATTTCAATATTATACATTTCTCCGTGAATTTTTTCTATATTATCACAGAGAATTGCCTTGCTGCTATTTATTTTTACTTTGTTCAATTTTTCAAGCATTTTTAATGCTTCGCCTATTACCGTATCATCTATTTCAAGTATGCTGTGAATCAATTCAACGTCTAATCCATTGTTTCCTTGAATAGATACAATAGAATATATCTTCTTGGCAATCTGCTCTAATTGTCTTTTAAATTGTACTATGCTATGATCTTTTTTAGAATATGAGATTTTATTAGGAAAAATTTTGTTTTTATTAGGTGACGGTGACTTTATTTTTATTCTTTCCTCATATTTGTTTAGATATGAATCGAGAGAATCAATCTCAGATTTGGTCATAGGATTCGGTCTTAGGGTCAATCTATGAACTGGTTTGAGGTTGAGAGTGGTATTAATGGATGATAGAACCGATTTCATTTTTTGGATTTTTTTTCTACTTACATCGAAATAGTGTTCATCAATTGTATCCTTTGCTGCAAGAATTATTACCGAACCGATATTTTTTCGTCCAGTCCTTCCTCTTCGTTGTATATGCCTAATTTCACTTGGTATTGGTTCATAAAACACAACCAAATCAACTTCCGGAATATCGAGTCCTTCTTCTGCAATAGAAGTTGCCACTAAAACATTAAAGTCTCCCTCCCTGAAATATTCCAATACAGAATTTTGTTCTTCCTGTTTCATTCCAAGATCACCCTGTCTTTTTGATTGACCTACAAACCTTGATGCCTTGATCTTGTTTTTAATTAACAACTCAACTATGTGTTGTGCAGTGTCCCGATATTGGGTAAAAACAAGAACTCTTGATTCTTTTCCTAATGAAACATTTTTTGTCAAATTTCTATTTTCCTTCAAATTAAATTTTTGAGAATCAAATGCTTCTTTTAGGATTTTAATAAGGTATTCAATTTTTGGATGTTCTGTTTTTAAATTTTCAATAAATCCCTTTACTTCTTTTATTCTATGATCGTTTAGTAACATTTTGTGGCTCTTGCTTTCTTCTACTTGCATTCTATCCAAAAAAGTCTTGAGAGAATAAAATCCTTGACTTTCCATTAACTCAACACAATACATGAGGGATAAAGCAACAGATTGTTGCACTAATCCCAAGTATAATGGACGCCGTTCTTCTTCTATTCTAATACTCAAGTTATGTCTGAGCTGCTCGCCTAGGGCGATTAGATCTCTCTTGAAAATCCATCTTGAGTTTTTTTTTATCATGTTGTTACTGTTTAGCCAATTGAGTTTTTGTTCTAACATCGTCTTCAAAATTGATTTAATGTATTGATACTCTGAAGGAAGATCGAACCATTTCCATTTTACGTCAATAGGATTAATGTATCGCTTAACATCAGAATCTTCCTCCGTCTTGTATTCTAAATGTTCGATAAATAAATTGCTGCAAATCTCTTGAATCTTATTTTTTTCTGACCCAGGGCTAGCAGTTAATCCGAGGATTAGGGGATAGGAACAATGTTGCACGTATTGTTTTGCTATGAACGTATATGCATAATCCTTCACGGCACGATGTGCTTCATCAAAAACTATCAAAAAAAAATCATTGAATGAAAGTCTCTCCTCTTTAATGTCATTTTTTACTACTTCTGGCGTGGCAAAAACAAGTCTGATCTCTTTTTTATTCCATACAATTGTTCTTGCGTACGGAAGTATTTTTCCTGTAACTATTGCAGTTTGGTCCTCAAATAATTTCATGCATGATACAAAAGAATTCCTGTGCTGGTTTACAAGTGGTCTTGTCGGCGCTAGGATTAGGACTCTTTTATCTCTGTTGTTATAAAGAGAATTACTACAGACAAGTAATGAGATGATTGTTTTGCCCAATGCGGTAGGAAGGATCACCAAAGTATTCTTGTTCAAAGCAGATTCAATAATATTTTTCTGATATTCTCTAAAATGTAGTATATTTTTCCTAAGAAGAGGGTGAGTAAAGTAAGTGGATTGTTTCTTTAAAGACATGAATCTACAATTTGATTAATTGAATATAGCAATGATCTAAAATGATAGGCGAAACAAATTTAAGTTTTTTTAATCACATTTATTTAATCTTCATTTCATGTTTATTAGATCTCATATACATCAGATTCATTAGATAATGGTTTTGATTTTTTTTCAGGATTTACTTCATCTATACTTGTGGCTAGTTGAACAATTTTGACATTAGTAAGAATACTGCTTATTTGATCCAATTCAGAACGAGATTTAATTACTATTCCACGTTTTTTGGTTGCGATCCCTGATGTGTCGACGGGATTAATTTCTATAGCTATATAGGCAGGTCTACTTTTGTATTCGGGCAATTTAATCAAAAATACTCCTGGTATACTAGTTGCTTTCCTCTCCCAATCTTTACCATCTGTTAAAAATTGAGATAACCTTTCATCTACCATGCATTATTAATCAATTTGGATATTTTTAAAACCTACTATGGATATAAGTACTCTACAGAAATCAGTGTGAGAGGAGTTTCCCTAATGATAGTCAGACCGTAGAATTTCCCCATATCGAAGAGCTTTGTCTCTCCTCCTTCTTGGATTGTCTAATGATGATGAAATTCTTGTATGGTACATGCTGCATGATTAATTACAATGGCTAAACTTTTTTGTACTCAAAATTCAAAATGCATGGAAATAGTATTACTAGGTAATTATTTATTAGATCTAGTTAAAAAAGAATTCCTTTTTGATAGTAGGTATTTTATGTTACTGTCAACTATGATTAAATTAATCGGACAAAACAAGATGTCATTACAGGATGTCCATCTACAGGAAGGACAAATGAAAAGATAATTAACATCAATTAATTGTGGTACGGTAATCTATTACGACTTTTTTACATTGGAAATTCAAAAGACGTGCTATCCAATTCTAATATAGGGATATAAATTGAATGTGTATCATTTCCTATCTTTTCAACAAAATTATGCTCGCCCGTTAATTGCCTTAATTCTATGAATTTTTTATTTGGTTTTTCTTTTTCGACGATATAATGAACTAATGCTCCTCCCAATGCCCCCGTTTCGATAAAAAGAATTTCCTTTTCTTTATACTTTAAGTGATAAAGCATAGGAGTTAGTCCTAGGGCAGACTGAGAAGAAAATAATATCACTTTTAGCATATCGCTCAAGTTTTTGTATTTCAGAAATGTTATTGGTGACTCATCCTTTTTCATATCAATGATAGAAATAGATACTTGAATTTCATTGTATCGTTTTAGATTGAACCAAACCGTAAATAATTCCCGCTATGTTATAATGATTAAGAATAGCATTGTATGTGTATCTAATATATTCGATGAATAACGACTAGATATGAGCTCAATAATATCAAACCACTTGAATGCTGCGGAAAAATCGTTAGCGTGTAGAATTTGCGAAGGATGAGATTAATTGAATAGGATAAACCATAGTTCAAATATAGGGTATTTCATAGTGACATAATATTAAGGAAATGAGCGAAAAGAAACTATTATTGGTTATCTCATTTTTGGTAGTTCTTGCAATCTTTTGTTATGGAACTTTTAGTTTTGGTATCAATGTTGCATCAGCACAAATACCAATAATTGAAAACTCTACTGGCCAAGATTCTCTTTCTCTTCCGGACCTTTTTTCAAAAGTTCAGAAATCGGTAGTACAGGTAACTGAAAAAGATAATTCTAATGAATTAGGATCGCGATTAGGCTCAGGATTTGTATTCGATAAGGCTGGTCATGTAATCACAAATTATCATGTCGTAGGAGCTGGCTCCAACAGTGAATTGGAAGTTAGTTTCCTAGACGGTAGTGTTTATTCAGCAGATCTAGTCGGTTTTGATGAATTTGATGATTTGGCCGTCATAAAGGTAAAAAATATTCCTCCTGATAAATTGGTACCACTATCTTTAGCCAATTCCTCTTCATTAAGAATAGGTGATACAGTTGTTGCAATTGGAAATCCATTTGGACTTTCAGGTTCAATGACGGTAGGTATAGTGAGTGGTTTGGGTAGACTCTTGCCGTCAAATGGGAATGAAGAAAATCCTGGAGTAGGGTCATCATTTTCTATTCCAAATATCATACAAACGGACGCAGCTATTAATCCTGGAAATTCAGGGGGACCGCTCATCAATACTCTAGGTAAAGTAATTGGAGTCAATGCTGCCATATTTTCTAATACCGGGGTCTATTCTGGAGTTGGTTTTGCCATCCCTTCTAACACCATTAGTAAAGTTGTAACCTCGCTTATCCAAAATGGCTCTTACCATCATCCACATATTGGAATAATTGGTCTTAGTCTCAGTCCAGATTTATCCAAACAGGTTGGGTCGAATCAAACAAAGGGTTTTCTAATAACTAGTATCACGAAAGGAAGTCCGGCTCAGAAATACGGTTTAAAAGCAGGATCAATAACAACTACTATTGATGGAAGGGATGTCAATGTGGGAGGAGACATTATACTAAAGATCGATAACAGAGAAGTAACAAAGATTGACGATATCTTGGCATACCTTGAAAGCCAGAAACAGGTTGGAGATAAGGTACACCTGACTATTCTCAGAGATAACTCAATTAAGGAATTAGACCTAATATTGGGAGAAAGGCCCAGTCAGGATAAGATAGACTCATCATTAAATGATTTTTCAGACAGAATTCCACCCCAAGATGGTGATAAAAAAAATCCGGAAGATCTGTATGATGAATGTGTAAGTGTCGCAGGAAAAAGTTTCTGTGACTTTCTATTTAAGAAATAGTGTTACTAAATAAAACATGTATTAGCAAATATATGCATACATCTTTTCAATTTTCCAACATTAATTATTATCGGCTATGTTTTATCCAGGCTTTTCTGATTTTATATACCATTTTCCTGAACGCATTCCTAATACAATAGTTCCAATGTAGTTACCTTTGTTGTAAACTTTGGCAAATTCTTTCCCAATACCAAAAAATGAAAGAAAAAGGTTATCTTTTTGATGGTAACCTGATTCAATAACCTTCATACTCAATTTGGTACTTGCCTTGATTATGATTTTGCGTGCATCAGACCAACTACCATTCCATGAGATGATTTCAAAATCTCCAAAATTCTTTGATGAAATGTGGTAACCTTCAAGCCGTGCTTCAAATTCTTTTTTTTTCTCCTTTGAATATGAATTCATCCATCCTATGGCTCTGTGCCCCATTCCCTTTTCGACCCCGAAATTGTCGGTACCGGCCAATTATCTAATTTGCTGAGATTAATAATTTTAAACTTTTTAAAAATGTTAGTAATTCACATTTGAAAAATCATATAGATGTCTACAACAGATTCAAAAATAATTTGTCATGATTGGAAGATTATTAATGTAGCCGAGAGATTTGTTAGCGTTCTTATAAGCGTAGCCAAGTCTTTAAGTTCCTTACCTTGTAGATACTAAAAAACGAATGATTTAAGTAAACTAATGTGGATAAATTGAATAATGTCGAATGAAGTCAATATAGGTGAAAGTCCCAATCACTTCATAGTTCTCGATGCAATATCAAGAGGGATGAATAATATCGATAAGATATCAAGAATCTCTAAATTATCAAAAACTGAAGTTGAATCAATAGTAAATGATCTTGTTTTTCAGAGATTAGTAATAAGTAGCGAAAAGAGAGGATTCTTTGGTAGGAAAAAAAATGAATTAAAAATATCAGAGACAGGCACGAATCTTCTTGGTAATAAGAAGAAGGAATTAGAAAAGAAAGTTCAAGAATTGCATCAATACTATACTAACGGAGACAAATCACAGTTGGGT
>Ga0209878_1000030_pt1 | contig 15660 bp, 20 predicted proteins | sample GWRWN1_40_50_FD_187235 | JGI IMG/M metagenome (GOLD analysis project Ga0209878, IMG submission 187235) | Riverbed sediment microbial communities from areas with no vegetation in Columbia River, Washington, USA - GW-RW N1_40_50 (SPAdes)... | ecosystem: Environmental > Aquatic > Freshwater > River...
TCAATATGTTGCCAATCGTTCCAGCGGGATATGGAATAGGAGCATATAGTAATACTGCTCCTATTACTATGAGAACTATTGCTAAAATTAGTAAATTCTGATGGGAAATTGCAGTCATACACTAAATCATTAAGCAGACAAAGTTTATAACGATACTAATCTTTACAGATATGCTTAAAATCTAGATCATCTTGTGGCTCCAAAAAAATCCAGTCGGTGTTATTTGAGTGGTAATTTAATTATTCACGATATAAAATAATTTTAGAGTACCAGTGGGGCAATCGTAGCATAAGAACAACATCTGACTTGCATTCAAGAGTATGCTCGGAAACTCGTTACATTTTCCTTCCGCTTCTTGAAAATATCTACCATACGTAACAAGGCTACTCAGAAGAGACCAATCGATGCGCCTATGACAACGAGTATCAACGGCGTGGATGGAGATTCCCTTAACTTCTATTGGACAAATTTAATATGCGTTAGACACCGGTGGGTTGAGCATCCAACCAAGCCCCAACACGGATGGTATCCCACCCGAGAACGTATGATGGTCGTTTTACGTTGTTCATATATTGTCAATTAAATATAAAATGATTAAAATAAACTGGTGGGACCGTATGATGCTAATGGAGGCTGTGGCCCACCAGTCATGAGTTCTGCGTTAGTTAGATCATTCACAACAAACTATAAAGTAGTTTAATTGGCCTGGCACAGCGAACAAATTAAGATATTCTTATCGTTACCTTGTAAGTATACAGATATTTTTACAATAACGTTCTAAGAAATACAAATATTTTTATACCAACCAAATCCGTAAAGAAGTTAATAATTAACAACTGATGGGAGGAATTTATAGTTTGAATGAACAAGAACCAATCAATTTCCCACCAGTTGTTTCTGGTTGCGTTATAATTTGGTGTACTACATACTATAAAACGGCTTACGTAGAATGTTATAAGAACATATGAATTAGGAACGTTATTCTCTATAAAACTCTGATTGTTTTACTAAATAATCATTGAATTTCTGTATGGTAGGAAATTTTATATCTAGTAATTGGTAATATAATAAAATGAATTGTCCTAAATGTGCTCATGAGAATTCTACTGAAGGCTTAGTTAAACAACTAGCAGAATGTCCATATGAGTGTCATAGTGAAACCCATTTATTCTAATATTTATGGTCTTGCTGTCTTGGTATAGCCTAGTTCTTCTCTTACTTTCTTGTATGATGCCATAATACACAGATTAGATTAAGTTAACGACTGGCGGGATTAGAGCCGTACTCGATAATGGACGATAATAATCCCACCAGCGAACGTATGGTGATCTGAAGTACCTCTACGTCATTCATTCATTGGCAATAAAATTTAAATAAATTTGCTAATACCGGTGGGAGTTGGAAAGGCGCAGATACCTACATAATCATTGAATTGCTTTGTTTCCCAACTTAGAATTATATGATGCAAGAAGAATGGCAATATCCTTCATCCCCTTGCGTTGTCTTTTTGGGATATCTGGATCGTCTATATTAAGATTCCATTCTGATATTGGAACATTTTCAATAAGTCTGTAATTATTCTTCTCAATCTCTTCTAGGGTTGGAGCAAAAATTCGATCGTTGTCCATACATACACGTCGATTGCTTATTTCGTTTGATATGTTATTCAAGTCGTGAATATCAGAAATATCTTTCATATCGCGGTCAATTCTGTCTAATGACTCAATAAACCAATTTATGAAGAGGTTAAATTTTGGATGTGGTGTATCCGTTGAGGCTATTTTTTTCTTCAATTATTGTCTACAGGTGCTAAAGGAATCTTATTATCTATTGCTATGATCTTGGATTAGACACTTGACGCATTTGATTTTATTTTATTGCACCCTCTGCGACACAAGTTCTAAAAATTTCTTCTATTGTGGATAAGTACAAAACAGATGATGGTTTTTCCGCCCCTATAACAAGTCGTTTTTCTGTACAAGTTGAGTTCATAATCCTGTTTATTAGTTCGTTTCTATATGAATATGATTTCCCTACTGTCGAATTATTAACCAGTCCTTGTCCATAAACTACTTGCATAGTAATAAAAAACGCAATTCCGATTACTATTACAAATATAATAGATTGGTTAGTTGTCGTTTGCAATTTCATCTTTCAATTTGTCCTTTAACATCGAACAATATTAGTTACAATATAAAATAAATATTTAATACTATTCTTCCGCAAAACGCTGCCAATTACAAACCCGACAACGATGATCATTATCTTGTTGCCCTAGAAAGTATCTGTGACTCTTCCTCACATGTTTACAATTTAGACAAATATCGGATTCACTCAATCAATTTTGGTTATTTCTTCGTCACAATTAAATTATTCCAGTCTCTAACTTTCACTAACCAATGTTATCAACCAGTTCCATTTGTAAAAAACATAAGTTTACAGAAATTATGCTTATTTCGTTTACGACTATTTATCAATTATTAAATAGTAATTTATAGAATTAGCGTAATTATGAGAGTGTATGATATGCGTATTCAAATTAATTAGTTTAGTTTAAGAGTGGTAAGCGTGAAATTACAAGTTAAAAATTTATCTAAAAAATTTAGAACAAATAGTTCAAAGAAGACTGAATACGTTACTGCGATTGAAAATATCGACCTTACAATTAAGGACGGCGAATTCGTATGTATTGTTGGCCCGTCTGGATGTGGAAAATCTACTCTTCTTAACATTCTTGCAGGACTTGACAAACCTACTGAAGGTGAAATTATTCTTAATGGTCATCAGATCGATGGAACTGGACCTGATAGAATTATTGTCTTCCAAGAGAATGCTTTGTTTCCATGGCTCAAAGTAATCGAGAATGTTGAATTTGGACTAAAAATAGCTGGATTGCAGAAAGATAAGCGGCGCCAAATTGCGATGGGTCATCTAGAAACAATGCAATTGACAAAATTTGCCGACTCTTATGTGTATCAATTATCCGGTGGCATGAAGCAAAGAGTGGCTCTCTCTAGGGCACTCGTTATGGATCCTGAGATACTGCTTATGGATGAACCGTTTGCCTCCTTGGATTCCCAAACACGAGATCTGCTTTCAGTCGAATTGCAGCTTATTTGGTCGAAAACTAGAAAAAATATTATTTTTGTAACTCACAACATAATGGAATCTGTATGTCTTGGAGATCGAATATTTGTATTTACAAATAGGCCGGGTAAAATAAAAAGGGAAATTACAGTTGATCATAGAAGGCCGAGACTTAGCGAAGACGATGAACTTAAACCCTATTACAGGGAAATTTTAGGGGAATTAAGAAGCGAAATTAGTGCTGCACGCAAACATAAATTTGACTAATTTCTCTTTAGTTTCTTGACAAGATCCAAACCATCTTCAAAACTATTTGGTGAACACAAAAGCACTTTTTCTGTTAAACCGCCTGCTTCACGAACGAAATTTTCTGGCTGGTCCTTATATGATTTCCAATCCAATCCTATCTTTTGTGCTGAAATTTCATTTTTCTTTGAAGGACACATGATACATGGGATAACATCAATGTTATATGGTGATGACATTTTCACAATTTCTTTTAAATTGTGAATAGAACTTATTGACTGTGTGACAAACGCACGTGGTCTTGCCTCAAGCTTATTTTTTATTCTTACTGTGTCATCGATTCTACTTGGAAACGATAGATCCAATCTTATGTGATTGCTAAAATGATGTGATGATAGAATCTTGATAGCCTTGGTGGGAGGAATGTCAAAAATTTTATTGCCAATGATTGGTTCATCTCCACGGAGAATTAGGATGCTATAGACTCCACACAATATAGCCTCTGAGACAAATTGCAAAATTGATATAAGATTTTTGTCGTAAAGTCTGCATGTACAGCTAATCGGTTTTGAAATGCCTATCTTTTTTAACATTGAAACAAGCATCAAACTAGAAATTCGTGGTACACCAAGTACATTATCAGTCAAGTGTATCCCATCAACATATTCTGATACCTTTTTTGCTCGGGACATAAAGAGTTCAATATTCTTGTTTATTGTATCATGATCAAAAAAATTATTGTAAAGAACCTTTGGGGGGTTCATCTCATAAATAACTTTAATATCCATCAATATCTGACAATATTTATCATAATTAAAGCCTTAATTTATAATCTTGAAAATTGTGAAGCAGAGCATATTTCCAAAAAATGCTACTCGATAGATTTTATACTTTCTAATTAATAATGGATACAACAGATGATCTTGTTTGTATAATGAAAAAGTGCTCAAACATTTGATTTATCCGTTTCTGAATAAAAAAGTAATCCTACCGTCGCCTTCACTTCAATTCAGATTTGCTGCGGTTATGATAATAATTCATTTCAAAAATAGGAGTCCATATGTGATCTTAATAAAAAGGACTAACCTTGTAAAAAATCATGCAGGTGAAATTTCCTTTCCTGGTGGTAATTTTATAGAAAATGATGTTAACATGTTGGAAACCGCGGTACGGGAAATAAGTGAAGAATTAGGAATTAAGATTAAAAAAGAACAGGTTATTGGCCATTTAAATGCGGTAAAGACGTTAACCTCACGTTACATTATTTATCCATACGTTGCTTTAATAGACAGGATACCAGAAATAACCGATATCAATTATGAAGTGGAGAAAATTATAGACGTTCCACTAATACCGTTACTTAAAAGTAGAGAGAACGACCTGAAACACCAGCAACAATTTACTATTTCACAACTACCTAGATTTACCTACAAAAATGAAATTATTTGGGGGGCGACAGCAAGAATTTTAGATCAGCTTGCAAAACTTTTTTCTCGTGAAATTAATTTCTGAAGAGTAAATTATAACTATAGTTGAAATAATTAGTTGTGGGACATATACAATCTTTGATAAGATGCTTACTCTGGTATCAAAGCATCAATAAGCATGTACATCAGATTTGTGTTTTCTTAAACTTCTGAAAGTACCAAATTTCAAAGTGCATTTGTCACATTTCCACAGGTTTACTTTTGCCTGACTGTAAAAAGTATAGGATTCATTTCCGCTCTCATATTTACCTGTGCTCGTATTGTAATTCACTGGATTGTAATTTATTCGGTATTTAATTCTTGATATGTTTATTTTCAATTGTAATGCCATTGAATTTTTAGTATTAAAAAAGTAAAGTTAATTGAACATATAGAAACCTATCAACCTTATTTTACTAAATTTAGATCAACAAAACTAATATCTCATACGGAAAAAGGATCCATGTGTATTTTGAAAACTTAAGAGAATACATACAATCTCTTGAAAAAACGGGTCAGTTGAAAAGGATAAAAACCAAAGTTTCAGTAGATTTAGAAATAGCAGAAATCCTGCGTAGACTTATGTATCAGGATGAGGGACCTGCTGTATTATTTGAGGACGTAGAAGGATATAAAATTCCTGTACTTGGTAACGCATTTGGATCCTTGAGACGACTAAAGATAGCTCTTGACATGGAAAATTTTGAGGAAATAGGTGAGCGTATGACTGCGTTAACAAAATTAAAAATGCCTCATGGACTCTTGAATAAATTTAAGATGCTCCCCAAGTTATCCGAGATATCTGATTATGGCCCAAAAAATGCAGATGGAGGTCCAGTCACAGAAATTGTTGAGACTGCAAACCCCACACTAGACAGTTTACCGATAATCAAATCGTTTCCAAAAGATTCTGGAAGATTTATCACTTTTGGAATTACAATTACGAAAAATCCTGAAACACAGATTCGAAATATGGGTGTATATAGATTACAAGTGATCAATTCTAAAAAAGCGATAATGCACTGGCAAATTCACAAGAGAGGTGCATTACATTATCAAATGAATAAAGAAAATATGGAAAAAACGGAAGCTGCAATTGTAATCGGAGCGGATCCTGCAACAATTTTTAGTGCGGTTGCACCTGTTCCAGAAGGATTAGATAAATTTCTTTTTGCAGGAATTACAAGGAGAAAAGGGACAAACCTTGTGAAATGCAGAACGATTGATGTGGAGGTACCGTCCTCTGCTGAAATTGTTTTAGAAGGTTATGTTGATCCAAATGAACTAAACATTGAGGGTCCATTCGGAGATCACACTGGATATTATACACCACCAGAACCGTATCCTACATTTACTCTAACCGGTATAATGATGAGGAATAATCCAATCTATCTTACCACAGTTGTCGGAAAACCAATACTTGAAGATGCCTACATAGGTAAAGTCATAGAAAGAGCATTTCTTCCATTAGTAAAGCTCTTTCAGCCCGAAGTAGTGGATTTTTCAATGCCTGCCGCAGGTTGGTTCCAAGGCCTAGCAATAATCTCAATAAAAAAAAGATATCCAGGACAGGCCAAAAAGGTAATGATGGGTTTGTGGGGAATGGGTCAATTGTCCCTCACAAAAATATTGATTGTAGTCGACCAAGATATCAATGTACATGACATAAATGATGTAATTTGGGCGGTAACGACTAGAGCGGATCCAAAGAGGGATACAATGTTAATTGAGAATGTACCTACCGATACTCTAGATCCAGCATCTCCATTATTAAATTTAGGATCAAAGATGGGTATCGACGCAACTAAAAAAACAAAAGAAGAAGGATATGATAGGCCAGTCCAAGAGGAGGCTCTTGCTGATGAAGGTACTGTTAAGTTAGTAACAAAGAAGTGGAGCGAATATGGTTTCCAGTAATAAGGCATGATATGATAAATATCTGTTATTCAAATGATGAATAATGAAGTTCATCCATAGTGGCAAAGTAAAAGATGTCTATGAATTGGACGAGAAAAATCTGTTATTCCATTTTACAGACAGAGTTTCAGCGTATGATGTACCAATGATTACCAACATAAAAGGAAAGGGCGAAATTCTATGCAACTTCGCTGAATTCTGGTTTAACTATTTAGATTCTAAAAATCACATGGTAAGATTAGATGCGAAGGATAAAATGGTTGTAAAGAAACTAAGGATGATTCCGCTTGAATGTGTTGTCAGAGGATACTTGTACGGAAGTTTATATGAACGGTATATTGCTGGAAATAATAGCTTGGATCTCGCGCCTAATATGAAAATTGCCTCAATATTAAAGGACCCAATTTTTGATCCAACAACCAAGTCAAAAATTCATGATCAACCAATATCTGAGGATCAAATTTTGGCAGAAAAAATCCTGACAAATAATGAATTAAAACATGTGAAAGATTTGTCAATAAGACTTTACAAACAGATGTCGAACATATCAAATGACGCTGGATTCATAATGGCTGATGTAAAATTTGAGTTCGGAAAGGATCCTAGTTCAAATGAAATTATTTTAGCAGATTCGCTGGGACCTGATGAATTCAGGATGTGGAATAAGGATTCGTACAAAGTCGGTGAAGAGCAGGTGAGCTATGATAAACAATATCTTAGAGATTGGCTAACTAAAATTGGTTTTAGAGATAAAATTAAAAATGCGTCTAAAGATGGAAAGATGCCAATCCCTCCGGAACTACCTTCTACTGTAGTTAATGAATTATTGAAGAGATACTCCTATGTTTATAAGAAGATATCAGAGTTATGAGTTGCAAGCTACGGGTTGCTTGATGGTTGAAAAAGTATAACGAACTCTTCTTTTATTCTACTTTTATCCGCAGTAATCCTATTGCTTCAGAATAGGTTAGGGCATTTATGAGTTTTCTTGGAATGTCAATTGCCGATTTATCACATGAAACAATGAGAGTTCTAGCATCAACATAATTTGATTTTCTCAATACTATATCATGTTTGTGTGTAATTTCTAAATTATCACTTCCCAATCCAACCATGTCAAATTGATAAGGTTCTACAATGATTCCTATTTTTACTACGCTGCCGCTAGTTCTTAATTTCTCTCTCAACCCAATATCCAAATCATCGCATGCCTTATTAGCCGACACCCCGATAATACAATCACCTTTCTTAGTCAAATGAGGGTCCTTAGTAATTTCAATTGTTTTGGGGTGAAGAGAAAGTATATTCTCGTGACCTTGAAATATTATTTCTTCTTCCAAAGACAAGTCGATCTTTAAAAAAATCGATTAACAATTTAAAGTATGAGACTAAGGTAAACTTAAATTAACGAATGCAAACAAGTTAGAGCTGATTTGTTACCTGCAGCAGCTGGTTATGATAGAGCAATAACGGTATTTTCACCCGATGGTAGATTATACCAAGTAGAGTATGCCATTGAAACCGTAAGAAGAGGAACACTTGCGGTTGGAATCAAAAGTAAGGACGGAGTGGTCTTAGCTGTTGAAGAAAAAGCTAGGAAATTACAAGTTTCTGATATTACTCAAAAAATATTCCAAATAGATGATCACATAGGAGTAGCAGCAGCGGGATATATTCCTGATGCAAGAACTCAGGTTGATCATGCAAGATTTTTCGCTCAAAGTAACAGACTGATTTATGATGAACCTGTAGACGTTGAAGGTGTTGCAAAAAATCTTGCAGATATGGCGCAACAATTCACGCAATATGCAGGAGTCAGACCATATGGTGTTGCATTGATCCTCGCAGGAGTCGATAAGAATGGTTCTTCACTATATCAGACCGATCCAAGTGGAACTTACATTGGATACGATGCAGTTGCAATTGGGAATGGCAGTGATCAGGTAAATGAATTCTTGGAAAAAAACTTTCATCTTGACATTAGCATGGAAGAGGCAAGTAGCCTAGCATTAGAGTCAATTTACTTGGTTAGTGAAGAGAAAACAGGAATAAGACACATAAAAATGGCTCAGATAGATACTAAAACAAAGAGGATGAAAAAAGTTGAAAGTAATGACATTGAAAACTATGCATCAAAGTCGAAAGAAAATGCCAGTAAGAGAGCTCCTGAATAATTTTTATTTTTACCACCAAAATAAACGTAATATTGGTTTAAATATTCAAGTAATATTGTGAATTTTGTGACAGTTAAAGCCGGCTCACCGGCTCCCGAATTGAAAGTATCTGAATGGGTTCAAGGTGGAGCTTCTAATCTGAAAGAATATCAAGGTAATGTGGTTGTCGTGGAAGTTTTCCAAGTAAACTGCCCTGGGTGTTTTATTTATGGAATACCTGAAGCAATAGATACATATCAAAAATATAAAAACAATGGAGTAGTGGTATTGGGACTAGCCACAGCATTTGAGGATTTTGATAAGAATACCGTTGAAAATCTAAGACTACTATTAAAGGAAAATAAGGTAATAGGTGAAACTCTTACTACTCTTACCTACCAGAGTAAGTTACTAAATGAAGGAAAACTGTCATACAATATTCCTTTTCCTGTGGGAATGGATATGCTTGTAAAAGAAAAACTTCCTATTGAAGACAAGAGGATTATGGAATTTGTTAATGCAAACGTACCAGATTTTGAATTGTATCATCAAAAAGATAAGGAACAAATTATTTCACGCATCAAATCATATCTGGAAACAAAACCATACAGTCCGCTCACTTTTGAAGAATATTCATTGAAAGGTACGCCCTCAACAATATTCATCGACAAAAAAGGTATTCTGCGTGAAACTACATTTGGATCAACTGGTCTAATTGGAAGCACTGTAGAAAAACTATTATCAGAATAGACGGTCTACAAAATACTTTGACTAACCTGTGGATTGCAATTCCTGATTCATGTTTGATAGAGTCTCAAACAATTCTTGACAAAAGCTACAAAATTTCACAAATTTCCCGTTCATGTTCAATATTTTGTGTTAAGAAAATTTTTATTTATCACGACAATAGCACAAAAGCAGAAAAAATCGATAAAAAAATAATGAGAACAATACTTGAATACCTTGACACACCTCCATATCTTAGAAAAAAAATTTATCCTAAAATGTGGATACTGAAACATGCTGGAATCTTACCGCCCATAAAGTCTCCACATCATAAAGCACTGATAGACATCAAAAATATCAAGAACGAGATAAGGTTTGGATTTGTTGTAAAGCAAAATGATTCGTTGTATGTGGACATAGGGCTTCAAGAACTTATAAAATATAAAGGAACACAATTAGGAAAAAAGGTTTTAGTAAAAATTTCATACAACGGGCAACTATTAGCGGAAGATGTTGCAAAAGAAGAGCTTGATGGTTACTGGGGATATGATGTCAAATTTGCAGACTCGCTATCAGCATTGCTTGAAAATACGAATTGCGAAATATTAATGACATCCGTTGAAGGGCTACAATTTACAAAACATGTAGATAATTTGATGGGCAACCTAAAATTGTCAAAGAATCTGCTAGTTGTGTTTGGGGGCCCTAAATTTGGCTTGAAAAAAATATTGGAATTTGAAAACAAAAAAATTTCACAGAATCACTATTTTTTAAACATGTTTCCTAACCAGGGTACTCAGACTGTAAGGTTAGAGGAGGCGATTCTTGGTACCTTGTCAATAGTTAACAATTACTTATACACTTAATTCAATTATCGACGAAAATTCATTAAACTATTCTGAATATGGAATCCTCAATTTTCGCAAATATTGTCTTAAAGTTATTAATTTATTAAAGGGATTACAAAAAACGGATTAATCATGGGTCATCGAAAATATAGTGCACCTAGACGTGGAAGTATGGCATTCTATCCAAGAGTCCGTGCACGAAGTCTCGAATCTAGGATTAGGACTTGGTCGGATCCTAAATTAGAGAGATCATCATTATTAGGTTTTGCCGGGTATAAAGTTACCAATTTAAATGTATTAGCGATTGATGACAGAGAAAAAACTCCAAATTATGGTAAGAATATCATGAATGCATCTACTTTAATAGCTACACCACCATTGAAAATAATAGGAATAAGAGCATATGCAGAAACAGCATATGGAAAGAATGCAATTTTTGATGTTTTTGCCAAGGATAATGACAAATATCTTTCAAAAAAAGCGCCCTTCAAGTATAAAGAGGGTAAGTTAGAAGAAATTAATGCACATCTTGATAAAATTAAACAGGTAGTTGCGATAGTTTCATCTTATCCCGTTGTGGCATCTTTGTCTCAAAAGAAGCCGTTTGTATGGGAAATTCCGATAGGCGGAAAAGACACAAGATCAAAAATTGACTATGTTGTCAGCAACTTTGGAAAGCAGGTAACCATAAAGGATGTCTTTGAAACCGGCCAATATGTTGATATTTCCGGGATAACAAGAGGTAAAGGAATTGAAGGACCAATTACTAGATTTGGAGTCAAAAGAAAACAACACAAATCCAGAAAAAGTGTGAGAGCCCTTGGAACTTTAGGTCCAATTTCTCCTGCAGTAGTCACTTATACTGTTCCAAGACAAGGACAAAGAGGTTTTCATCAAAGGACTGAATACAATAAGAGAATTTTGATAATTTCGAATTCGGAGAAAGACACTGAATTTAAAATTAACCCAAATGGCGGATTTGAACATTTTGGCATGATAAAAAATGACTACATAATAGTCAAGGGTTCAATTCCAGGTGTTCCGAAAAGACTAGTTAAGATGAGATTTCCAATTCGAAGTGTAAGTAAGAAAGTATTAGAACCTAAAGTTATGGAGGTATTAGTAAAGTGAAGATTAACCTCAAAGATCTTCGTGGAAAAGAAATTGAATCATTAGAACTTCCATCTGTTTTCAATACTCCATTTAGGCCAGATATTATAAAAAAAGTCTATGTAAATGTTCTTTCAACCAAGTTCCAACCTCAAGGAAAATACCCTGCTGCTGGTGAAATTGTCAGTGCAGAATCTCGTAATACTGGTTTGGGAATTGCGAGAATAGCAAGGGCCCGTGGAGAAGGATTTCCACGCGCTGGTCAAGCTGCTGGAGTTGCAGGTGTCAGAAGTGGAAGAATTGCCCACCCACCCGTATCATGGAAGAAAAATTACAAAAAAATAAACAAGAAGGAAAAACAACTTGGATTCTGTTCTGCACTTGCCGCAACTTCTAGTAAAGATATAATTGAGAAACGTGGCCACAATGTAGGAAAAATCTCTGAATTTCCAATTGTAGTTTCAAATGATTTGGAGAAAATAACAAAAACTGCAGAATTAAAAAAAATATTGGTGTCCTTAGGATTAGAAGAAGATCTTAAAAGGTCTATGAATATCGTAAGGAAACCATCAGGTAAATCACGATTACGTGGAAGAAAAAAACACTCGGCATTAAGCTGCCTGCTAGTTGTTTCAAAAAATTCTCCAATAATTAAATTGAAAAAATCCTTACCTGGAGTTAATGTTGTACCTATAGAAAACCTGAGCATTACGGATCTTGTGCCAGGAACAAAACCAGTTAGGTTAACGGTCTATACAAAAAGTGCAATAGAATCCATGAATAAAATAAAAACAGTTTGGTCGAAAATACAGGGTATGGTGAAACAATAATGAGTAAAGAAGCAGAAAACGATCTCCTTTCGGTAATTCTTAGACCATATATAACAGAAAAGACATTCAATTTGATAGAAAAAGAAAATAAATTAACATTTATTGTTTCCGACAATGCAAGCAAGAAAGATGTAACAGAAGCAATAAAAACAATGTACGAAGGTAACGTTAAAGAAGTCAATATTTTTAGGACAATTCAAGGGAAGAAGGCAATTGTTAAATTTACAAAAAATGATGAAGCGCGAGAGCTTGCAACAAAATTAGGGTTGGTATAGGAATTGAATCATCTAGTTAAATTTAAAAGGAGTATTTTGGAGTTGATAATCTTAGTTGGTTCGTGAATTTAGATTTAGAGGTTATAATGTAGATCAATTAAAGAATTTATCAATAGAATCACTTCTTCCATTGTTAAATGCTAGACAAAGGCGGTCGTTGGATAAAAGAGTAGGAAAGTACATGGATGATCAAAAAAGAAAACTTCGTGAAAGAATAAAAAGTATCAGAGAAGGGTCATCTAATGAAACTATAAGAACTCACGTAAGAGACATGATAATTCTGCCGGACATGGTGGATATCACAATCAACGTTCATAATGGAAAGGACTTCACTCCAATTACTATAAAGCCGGAGATGATTGGTCATTACTTGGGTGAGTATGCAATCACAAACAAAAGAGTTCAGCATGGTGCGCCTGGAGTGGGAGCGTCCAGATCAAGTCTCTATGTGCCATTAAAGTGATATATTTGCCTACATATTCTTACTCATTTTCTCAATTTGACAAGAATAAACACGTTAGGGCCGCATTAAGAGAGACTGATATCTCGCATAAACACGCGAGAGAAATTGCCCTAGCAATAAAGGGGTTGTCAATTGAAAGAGCAAGAAACATTTTAGATCAAGCAATTGAAAAAAAGGTTGCAATTCCTTATAGAAGATATCACAATGAAGTGGCTCATAGATCAAATATCACGGACGGTTTTTTTTCTGGAAGATTTCCAAAGAAAGCATCTGAAGAATTTTTAAGACTTTTGGACAATTTAGAATCAAATGCAGAATATAAAGGAATGGACCTAGACAGGTTAGAAATAGTATCTTGTGTTATCCATAAAGGCACAAAACTTAAGCGTTTTATTCCAAGAGCTATGGGACGGTCAAGTCCTAAAGTTGACACCCTGACACATGTAGAAATTGTTGCTAAAGAGGGGAAAGTATATTGAGCGCAATAAAAAATGTAATGAAGAATAATTTCAGAAATATGGAGCTGAACGAGTACCTGAGTTCTTCTTTAAATGAAGCAGGTTATGGAGGAGCCGAGGTTCAAAAGACTCCTATTGGTACCAAAATAACGTTATTTGTAATAAGACCGGGTCTAGTTATTGGAAGAAAAGGGAGTGGAATAAGAGACTTGACAATGAGATTGGAACAACAATTCAACTTGGAGAATGTCCAAGTCTCCGTAACAGAGGTCACAAAACCTGAATTGAATCCACATATAATGGCAAATAGGATTGCTCAACTTATTGAAAGAGGAACTGCCTTTCGAAGAGCTTCATTATGGACAATAAATACCATCATGGGAGCTGGGGCAATGGGAGTAGAGATTACAATATCTGGTAAACTTCGAGGTGAACGTGCTCATTTTGAAAAACATTCTGCAGGAATTATCCCAAAGAGTGGAAAAATTGCAGATGAAGTAGTTAAGAGTAGTACAAATAGCATATTAACAAAAATGGGATTGGTTGGAATACAACTCAAAATTTCGTTGATAGAAGAAATCCCTCGTGATTTTGAATTAAACGCGGAGCCTGAATCAAAGATTCAAGGTATAAGTGAAGGTGTGAGTGAAGTTGGAAGTCAAAATAGTGACATTCAACCAGATTCAGAAATCAAGACAGAAAGTAAAGATATTATTAACAGTGAAGTTAAGGAAATGGCCGTAAATAAGAATGAGACATAATGGGCAGGCTTAAATTAAGAACATTAAGAGAGTTTAACGACGATGACTTGGAATCGAAACTTTCTGAGATTAGAGCGGATTTATTGAAATTGAGAATTGAAAATTCAAAAGGCACCCTTAAAAAAGAAACTGGAAATATGAAATGGAAAAGAAGAGATATTGCCCGCATACTTTCAATTCTAAAGGAGAGGGAACTAGCGAAATGACATTTAGAGATTATACGTTACAATGCGAATTCATAGGTCGCAATGCAGAAATCGAGTATGGATCATCTAACAATCATAAAAAAATTAACGGCAAAATAATCTTTGAAACGAAAAATACAATATCGTTAAGTGACGAGTGCAAGACATATGTTATTCCAAAAAAATCAATACGCAGATTAGGACTAATTTTTCAAGATGAGATTTGTTTCGTGAATGGTTCTTTGTTAATAGGAAGGCCGGAAGATCGTTTACTTAAATGACAGTTGATAAAGTATGAGTAGAAATATTGGAGTAGCAGTTTCACAGCCAAAGAGAAATTGTGATGATGACCTGTGTCCTTTTCATGGTAAACTTTCCATAAGAGGAAGAATATTAACCGGGATCACGATGAGTATCAAAGCACACAAGATGATTGTAGTTTCGCGTGAATATCCTAGACCAGTTAAAAAGTACAAAAGGTATGAGAGAAGCAGTTCAAAGGTCCACGCATTTCTTCCTTCATGTATTGATGTAAAAGAAGGGGATGAGGTAAAGATTGCAGAATGTAAACCGATTTCAAAAACAGTATCGTTTGTAACTGTGGAGGTTATTAAGAGTGGCGTCTAAAAGTCGTGCAGTCTCAGCAAAAGGAGTAGAAGAATTTAAGCCCTACATTACTAGGGCACTTCCAATAACAGCTAATTTAGTTTGTGCCGACAATACAGGAGCCAAAATACTAAGAATTGCTCAAGTCACACGCATCAAGGGCAGACATTCAAGAATGCCATCTGCAGCAGTAGGAGATTTTGTGAACGTTACTGTAAAAAAAGGAAAAGCAGAGTTGAGAAAACAAATGTTTGGGGCAGTAATAATCAGGCAAAAGTATCCCATAAGGAGACTAAGTGGTGTTCGGTTGTCATTTGAGGACAATGCGGCAGTATTGGTTACACCAGAAGGCGAAATAAAAGGTACTGACATAAAAGGACCAGTCGCTGCTGAAGCTGCAGAAAAGTGGCCCAGAATAGCAAATCTTGCATCTTTGATAATATGAGGAAATATTGATGTTCTATAAACTGATTTCAAAACATAAGAGAGAAAAACTATTGGGAGCAAACGTTTCAGAAAACCTGAGAGG
>Ga0209878_1000034_pt1 | contig 15180 bp, 12 predicted proteins | sample GWRWN1_40_50_FD_187235 | JGI IMG/M metagenome (GOLD analysis project Ga0209878, IMG submission 187235) | Riverbed sediment microbial communities from areas with no vegetation in Columbia River, Washington, USA - GW-RW N1_40_50 (SPAdes)... | ecosystem: Environmental > Aquatic > Freshwater > River...
CGGCCTGAGCGAATACCTGTGGCGGCTGGAACAGCCCGCCGCGGCCGTCGCGAACATGTACTTCGTGGGCGCGATCAACCGGGTCGGCATCGAGCCGCTCGGCGACGACGACTTCTACGGCCAGAGCTACTTCTGCGATCCGCGCGGCCAGTTCGTCGCGCAGGGCAGCCGCGACAAGGACGAGCTCGTGGTCGCCGACTTCGGGATCGCCCGGATCGCCGACGACACGTTCACCGGCATGACGGCGGCGGGAACCGTGCTCGGAACGGCGGGCTACCTCGCCCCCGAACAGGCTCTGGGGCAGCCAGCCACGCCTGCGAGCGATCGCTATGCCCTGGGAGTGGTCGGCTACGAGCTCCTGACCGGCGGCCGTCCGTTCGAGCGCCAGTCCGAGACCGCGGAGGCCGCGGCGCACATCCACGAGCCCGTCCCGCCCGCGTCGGAGCGCCAGCTCGGATTGCCGCGTGGGGTAGACCGTGTCTTCGAGCGTGCGCTCGCCAAGGATCCCAGGGAGCGCTACTCGAGCGGCGCCGAATTCGTCTCCGCGCTGGGAAGCGCTCTCGAGGCACGCGAGGCGACTACCCGCCTGCGCCCGGCCGCTCCTCCTCCTCCTCTACGGCGCGGCCCGCCCGCACGGGGGCGTCCACCCTGGGCGATCCCGCTTCTGCTCGCAGCGCTCGCCGCAGCCCTCGTAGCAGGCCTCGTCGCCGCCGTGCTCACCTCACAGGACGACAACTCGACGACCGCACCGCCCACACAGGGGCCCGTGACAGTGACGACGGAGGAGACCGTGGTCACGACGACCGCGGAGGCGTCCTCAGGCCAGGTTTCCCTCGACGAAGCCGTGCAGCTCACGGACGAGGCGACCCAGCTGTTGGGAGAGGAGCGGTGGGAGGACGCGCTACGGACGCAGAGACGGGCCCTCAACGCGCTCGAGGACACATATGCGGACGACTTCCGTTACGAGGCCTACGCCGCCTACAACATGGGCAAGGCCCTTGCCGAGCTCGGCCGCTGCCAGCAGGCCCTCCGTTATCTGGACCGCTCGGAGGAGCTCCAGGGGCAGCGCGACGAGATCGACGAGGCCCGGGCCAAATGCGAGACCGGGGACTAGTCCTAATCCTCTAGCTCGCCGAGCGCGCGCCGGAAAGCTTCCTCAGCGTGATCGCCGAAGACCGCGAAGACGACGCGCTCGAGGTTTCGCGGCTCGTACGCGCGCGCCTCGCCCACCATGATCGCGGCACACTCTTCGAGCGGAAAGCCCCCGACACCGGTCCCGAACGCCGGCAGCCCGAGCGAGCGAGCGCCCAGCTCGTCGGCGACTTCGAGAACGCGGCGCGTCGTCGTGGCCACGAGGTCCGCGTCGGTGCGTAGGTCCTGACCCATGACCGCCCCGTGGATGACATGGCTGGCGCGCAGGCTTCCGCCGCCCGTGACCACGGCTTCGCCGACCTCGATCGGTCCTTGCGCCATTGCCTCGGCCTCGATTTCACTACCGCCTGCACGCTTGATCGCGCCCGCCACGCCGGCGCCCATCCAGAGCTGGTTGTTCGCAGCGTTCGCGATGGCGTCGACCTCGAGCTCCGCGATGTCGCCCTCGACTACGTCGAGCTGCACACAGGCAACTTAGATGATTGATCGAAAACTGATCGTAAACCGTGGCGGCGACACACTTTCCGCTCAACCATCTAACGCCCGCTGGGGCTCATCGCCGGACGCGACTTCGACGCCAGCGGCGAAGGCTTCACGCGGAAAACTCGAGCGACGTTCTCGGGCAGCCACCAGTTCCAGCGTCCGAAGAGCTCCATGGCGCTCGGAACCAGCAGGGCCCGCACTATCGTCACATCGAGCAGGATCGCCACTGCCAGCCCGAAGCCAAACTGCTGCAGGCCGACGATCGAGCCGGCGACGAAGCCCATGAACGCCGCGAACATGACGAGCCCGGCGGCCGTGACGATGCGTCCGGTCTTGGCCAGGCCGAGCGCCACGGCCTCGGCGTTCGGGCGACCGGCGTCCCATTCCTCGCGCATCCGGCTGACGAGGAAGACCTCGTAGTCCATGGAGAGCCCGAAGACCATGGCGAAGATAAACACCGGAATCCAGCCCTCGATCTGGTCGAATGAGATCAGCCCGACCGCGTCCGCCCCTCCCCACTTGAAGAACATCACGAGCACGCCGTAGGCCGCTCCGATCGAGAGCAGGTTGAGAATGATCGCCTTGAGCGGAAGAACCATGGAGCGGAACGCCCGCAGAAGCAGGATGTAGGTGAGCAGCAAGACCCCGAGCACGAGCCAGGGGAACGCGCCGTAGGTGAGCTCGAGGAAGTCGACGCCGCTCGGCGGGCCTCCGCCCGCGTAGACCTGGACTCCTTCGGGGAAACCGGCAGCCGGGATGATCCGGTCACGGAGGCGGTGCACGAAATCGAGTGCCGGCGGCGATCCGTACTCGCTCTTTCCCACGACCTCGATCTGGAAGTAGCGACCCGTCGGATCGACGTGCTGGCGCGATTCGTCGAAGGTGGCGCGGGCCACTTCGGGGTCCTTCCGCAGGCCCGCGATCAGCTCGTCGATGGCCGCTCGAACGGCGGGCGCCTCGGCTCCGCGCGGCCGGCCCGTATCCCCGGCGATCACGGTGGGCGCGAGCGCGCCCTCTCCGAGCGCGCCGGAGATGACGTTGAGTCCCTGGACACCCTCGAGGTTCTGCGGAATGCCCTTGTTGGACCCGGGCCCGAGCTGGAGCGCGAACACCGGCGAGGCGAGCGCGAGGAGAACTACAACCGTGCCTGCGGCGAAGACTGCGGGCCGGCGCTGAATCGCGTGCGCCAGGCGCATCCAGAAGTTGTACTCGGCATCGCGACGGGCCAGGACCCGTTTCGGCACCAGCCGGACGCGGTCGAGCTTCGCCCCGAGGAAATAGAGCAGGACCGGGAGCAGCGTGAGCGCGCACAGAACGGAGACGATCGGAATCGCGAAGCCGCCGATGCCGAACCCACGCATGAAGGGCAAGGGCATGAAGAGCATGAGCGCGAGTCCGATTCCCACCGCCGAGCCGCTGAAGACGACCGCGCGCCCGGCCGTCTGCATCGTCCGCACGAGCGCGTCTTCCTTGGACTTCCCACCGAGGAGCTCCTCTCGGTACCGGTAGACCACAAGGAGGGAGTAGTCGATGGCGATCCCGAGGCCGATGAGCATGACGAGGTTCTGCAGGTACGTCGTCAGCTCCATGAAATGGGCGAAAATCCAGATGATCGACAGGGTGGTCGGAATGGCGAAGGCCGCGAACAGCAGCGGCAGGACGAACGCGGTCGTGCCGAAGACGAAGGCGAGGATGAGGACCGCAATCGGGATGGCGATGTAGAGCTCCCCGACCTTGAGGTCGTGAGCGAACACCGGGTCGAGGTCGTGCTCGATCGCCGCTTGGCCCGATACGTAGACCTCCGCGCCGGGAATCTTGCCCGCCGCCGCGCGCATGTCGTCCGTGTACCCCTTGGCGTCGGCAGGCTCGAGGTTCGACACGATCGTCGCCGACACCACCGAGCCGGAGACCACCTGGACGCCGGCAAGCTTGCCCGTCGGCAGCTCCGCTGCGGCTTTCGCCGCGCGTTCCCGCACTAGGGGGACGAGCCGCTCGGCAGAGCCGGGCGGGCCCTGGACGACGAGGCTGAACGAGCCCGTGGTCTTCTGGCCGAAGTGCTGCTCGAGGATCTTCTCGGTCCGATGGGTGTCCGTCCCGGGGAGGGTGAAGCGGTTCGTCAGGAGGGCGCTGAGTCCCGACATGGCCATTACAGACACGACGAGGAGAACGAGCCAGACGGCCAGGACCGCCCAGCGATACCGAATCATCGTGCGGGTGAAGCGCTCCACGCGGACTCCTCGGGGAGGGTTAGCGCCGACTAAGTTAGTGGAGGCTACGCGTCACGTCAAACGTGCCCGCGCGATCGCTTCCGTTCCTTCACCCGATCGACGTTCTTGACCCCCGCGAACCAGAGATACAGAAGGAGGCCGAAGGCGGCGCCGGAGACTTTGACGATGCGGCCCACGGGTACGATTGTCTCATGCGCTCGCGCAAGGACATGGACCGTCTGAAGCTGGAGATGGAGGAGCTCTTCGCCGACCTCTGCCAGGTGCCCCGGCTCGTGGCTTCGCGACGCGGCTTCCGCCCGGCCGTCGACGTCTACCGCACCGAGGATCCCCGCGCGGTCACCGTCGTCGTCGAGCTCGCAGGCGTCGACCCCGCCGCGACGGAGCTCGTGCTGACCGAGGGGATTCTCGTCATCCGTGGTATCCGTCGCCGGAGCGCGGGGGAGCAGCGAGTCGTCCACATGGAGATCGACTACGGACCGTTCGAGCGCCAGATTCCCATCGCCGAGCCCGTCGACGCAGAGGCGGCGGAGGCGACCTACTCCCGGGGGCTGCTCGTGGTGACGTTTCCGCTCGCCGAACGGCCCACCCGCAAGCTGAGCGTCCAGATCACCACGAGGGGGAGCGCATGAGCGCCGTCGAGGAGACGCTCATCGAGCCGGAAGACCGCGCGGAGGAGCCCGTGGACAACGTGATGCCGATCCTCCCGCTCAAGGAGACCGTGGTCTTCCCGGACTCCATGATCCCGCTCGCCATCGGCCAGGAGCGGTCGATCCGCCTGGTCGACGAGGCGGTGGCGAACGACCGACCCATCGCGCTGGTCACTTCCCGCGAGGGCGACGACGAGGCGCAGTCGGCCAACGATCTCTACTCCGTGGGCACGGCGGCCGTGATCCACAAGATGATCCGGGTCCCAGACGGGACGCTGCGCATCCTCGTCCAGGGCCTTCGCCGTGTGCGGTTGACTCGCATCGTCCAGGACGACCCCTACCTCGTCGGCGAGTTCGAGGAGCTGCCGGACGTCATCAACCGCGAGAAGGAGATCGCGGCGCTGGCTCGCAACGTGGAGGCGCTCTTCTCGCGCATCATCGCCCTAGTTCCCTACCTCCCCGACGAGCTGCAGCTCGCCGCGACGAATGCGGAGGATCCGAGCGCGCTCGCGAACCTGATTGCAACGACGATGCGACTCAAGACCTCCGAGAAGCAAGAGCTCCTCGAGGAGGCCGACGTCGAGGCTCGATTGCGCCAGCTGACGGTGATCCTGAACCGGGAGCTCGAGCTGCTCGAGCTCGGCACGAAGATCCAGTCGCAGGTGCACTCGGAGATGGAGAAGTCCCAGCGCGAGTACTTCCTGCGCTCGCAGATGAAGGCGATCCAGGAGGAGCTCGGCGAAGGCGACGAGCAGCAGGCAGAGATCGCCGAGCTACGGGCTCAGATCGAGGAGGCGAACCTTCCCGAGGAGGCGGAGAAGCAGGCGCGCCGCGAGCTCGACCGGCTCGCGAAGCTGCCCTCCGCGGCCGCCGAGTATGGCGTGATTCGCACGTATCTCGAGTGGATCCTGTCGCTCCCTTGGAACGAGACGACCGAGGACGACCTCGACCTCGAGAAGGCGCGGAAGATCCTCGACGAGGATCACTACGACCTCGAGAAGGTGAAGGAGCGGATCATCGAGCACCTCGCCGTCTCGAAGCTGAAGCACGACCTCTCGGGACCGATCCTCTGCTTCGTCGGGCCCCCAGGCGTCGGCAAAACGTCCCTGGGGCATTCGATCGCGCGCGCGCTCGGACGCAAGTTCGTCCGCATCTCGGTCGGCGGTGTCCGCGACGAGGCCGAGATCCGCGGCCACCGCCGCACGTACATCGGCGCGATGCCGGGAACGATCATCCGCGCGCTCCGCGACGCCGGGACGAAGAACCCGGTCTTCATGATCGACGAGATCGACAAGATGGGCTCTGACTGGCGAGGCGACCCCTCGAGCGCCATGCTCGAGGTGCTCGACCCCGCGCAGAACTCGAGCTTCCGCGACCACTATCTCGACCTGCCTTTCGACCTTTCGCGGATCCTCTTCATCTGCACCGGGAACCAGCTCGAGACGATCCCGCCCCCGCTCCTCGACCGCATGGAGGTCATTCGCCTCTCCGGCTACACCGAGGAGGAGAAGCTCGGCATCGCCAAGCGCTATCTCGTGCCCAAGCAGCTCGAGGCCCACGGTCTCGAGAGCGAGCAGGCCAAGTTCACGGACAACGCGCTACGCCTCGTCATCCGCGAGTACACGAGGGAGGCCGGCGTCCGGAATCTCGACCGCGAGATCGCCGCGCTCTGCCGGAAGTCGGCCGCCGAGATCGCGGGAGGCAAGCGCAAGCGCGTGCGGATCGACGAACGCCGCGTTCGCCCGTGGCTGGGGCGCCCGCGCTTCTCGGGCGAGGTCCGCAGGCGGACCTCCGATCCAGGAGTGGCAACCGGCCTCGCGGTCACCCCGGTCGGGGGCGACGTCCTCTACATCGAGGCGACCGCCATGCCCGGCGAGGGCAGGCTGATCGTCACCGGCCAGCTCGGCGAGGTCATGCGCGAGTCCGCCCAGGCCGCCCTTTCCTGGGTGCGGAGCCACGCGAGCGACCTCGGTCTCGAAGCTGACTGGTTCGAGGGCAAGGACGTCCACATCCACGTCCCCGCCGGAGCGGTGCCGAAGGATGGCCCGTCGGCCGGGATCGCGCTCGCCACGGCGCTCGCCTCACTCGCGCTGAATCGCCCGGTCTCCGAGGACGTGGCCATGACCGGAGAGATCACGCTCACGGGGCAGGTGCTGCCGATCGGCGGCGTCCGGGAAAAGGTGCTCGCCGCGCAGCGTGCCGGCGTAACGACGGTAGTCCTTCCGAAGGAAAACGAGGGCGACCTGGACGATCTTCCGCGAGAGGTGCGCAAGTCGATGAACTTCGTGCCCGCTGACTCGATCGACGAAGTGATCGAGGCTGCGTTCCCGGGGGCCCGGGTGTTGGAGTTTTCCTCCGCGGCCCGAGGGTAGATACTTCCCGCGAAAACCAAGAAAGGACGAGACGAATGGCGAAGGCAAAGGACAGGATGAGCGACGCCGTGGATACAGCGCGGCCGTACGTCGAGCGGCTCGCCCGCGACGAGGACCTGCACGACAACGTCAAGCACGCGTACGAGTCGGCGCGACGCATCTATGCCGAGCTCCTGGGCGATCGCGGCACCACCGGCGTGGCGCTGAAGGTGGCCCGGGACAAGGATCTCCAGAAGGAGCTCAGGAAGGCAGTCGAGGAGCTTCGCCAAGCCGGTCAGCGCGTGCAGGGCAAGGACTCGCACACCGGGCGGAACGCTTCACTGCTCCTCGCGGGGATCGCACTGGGCGTCCTCTTCAACCCGGCAACGGGTCCCGACACGCGCCGGTGGCTGAAGGACAGGCTGTTCGGCCCCGAGCAGCCCTTCGAGTCCTACAACAACCAGTCGAACGAGCAGTAGCGCGCTGATCTGACCTGACGGCCCAGTTCATCTCGGCCGAGATCGCGGCGCAGCCGTAGATTTCGGCCGATGACTAGCCGGCGGATTTTGCCTCGACAATCGTGGGCCCGGGCGGTCCCTCGCCGAACAGCGGACCCATGTCGAGCAGAGTCGAGAAGGCGGCGGGGTCGAGGCCGCTCATGGTCGAGATGTCATCGGCCTCGAGCAGGACGGCCGCCGGCGCCGGCGCCTTGGAGCCCGGCGGGCTCCATGCGCCTACGTCGAAGCTGAGGTCGGTCTGGCGCTTCCACGCGAGCAGATAGGGATAGGGATTGACGACGCCGTCGTAACCCTTCCAGCGGAGCTCGACCGGGTGGACCTCGAAGTGGACGTGCGGCGGCGTTCCCTCGGCGTCACCTGTCGCCCCGACGAAGCCGATCACGTCGCCGGCCTGGACGTGCGCCCCGTCGCCCGCGAGCGGCGAGAAAGCGGAGAGATGAGCGTAGTAGAACTCGTTCCCCTGCAGGTCTCGGAGCCACAAGCGGTTTCCGCCGACGGTGTTCCACCCGACGAGGAAGAGCGTCCCCTCCGCCACGGCGAGGATGGGAGCACCCTTCGGCGCAAAGATGTCGTTCCCGTGGTGCCACACCGTGTCGGCCCGCGGAGCGCCGAAGTCGTCGCCGAACGACGAGGGGCCGTAGACGGGGAAGACATAGCCGCCGCTCGTCAGCTGGGGCTTCACGCCGGACGGCGTCGGATGGACGACCGGCGGAGGCGCCGGATGCGTAGGTGGAGGTGGAGGAGTGGGCGTCGGTTGGGGTAGCGGCTGCGGAGGCGCCGGCGAGCCCTTCAGCGCGGTCGCGGCGGCCTCTGCATAGCCGACGAAGATCTCCGTGCCCGCCGGAAGCCCGCCGTGGTCGGCGGTCAGGCGGACGTGTATGCCCGTTACGAACCCGCGGTGGCCACGTCTCGTCGTGGTGTTCTGACGGACGACAGCCTGCTCCAGGAGCGTCGCGTAGCCCCAGTCTCCGAGCGGGACGCGCGCGTTGATCCCCGCCGCCACGGGTTGCCCCAGCACCACCAGGTTCGTGAGAGTGGACTCGGCCAGGCTGCCTCCGGCGACCCTCGAGGTGGCGTGCGAGGTGGCGCGTAGATCGACGGAATCGGCGGTGAGCTCGCCACCGAACAGCGACACTCCGCTCACAGACGTGATCGCTCGCCCGCTGCCACGGCCGTCGGTTCCGGTCGCCTCTGTCCCGGCCGCAATCTCGCCGACGGAGACTGCGCCGCTCGCATGGACCCAACTGACGAGCGAAGCAGCCGCCTGAGGCGGCGACGAGATCGCTCCGGCGGTGACGGTGTTCCGCCCGGGCACGACGACGCGCACGCCGAAGGAACTCGCCGAGGCCGCGGCCTGGGAGACGGCCGCTCCCGCGGAGCCGCCGGCCGCCAGCGCTCCCAAGGCGAGCACGACTCCAAAGGCGATCCTCGCTCGCACGAACAAGAGGTTATCGCTGTACACGGCCGCTTTGCTATCGGTCATATTTCCTCCCAGATGGAGACCGAGCACGCGCACGCCGCGATCGAGGCTCTGCTCGAGGAGCGGCGCACGTTTTCTCCTTCCGAGGATTTTCGCGCCGGCGCGGCCATCTCCGACGAGGAGGTCTACCGCCGGGCCGAAAAGGACTTCGAGCGTTTCTGGGCCGAGCTCGCCGGCGAGTTCATCGGTTGGTTCAAGGAGCCCACGAAGACGATGGACTGGAAGCCGCCTCACGCGACGTGGTTCGCCGACGGCGAGCTGAACGTCGCCTGGAACTGTCTCGACAAGCAGGTGGACGCGGGCCGCGGCGGAAAGGTCGCCTACCACTGGGTCGGTGAGCCGGAGGGCGAGACGCGCGACCTCACCTACGAGGAACTCCTCCGAGAGGTGTCCCGGCTCGCGAACGGCCTCCGCAGCCTCGGAGTCCGCAAGGGCGACCGCGTGGGAATCTACATGGGAATGGTGCCGGAGCTTCCCGTCGCCATGCTCGCCTGCGCCCGTGTCGGGGCTGCGCACGTCGTGGTCTTCGGCGGCTTCTCCGCGGAGTCACTCGCGGAGCGCATGCGTGACACCGGCGCCAAGGTGCTGATCACCCAGGACGAGGGGTGGCGGAAGGGCTCCAAGGTCCCGCTGAAACGGAACGCCGACGACGCCGCGGATGAGGCACCCGACCTCGAGCGGTTCGTGGTCCTCAGGCGCACTGGCGACGACGTCCCCTGGACCGAGGGCCGCGACGTCTGGTGGGACGAGCTCGTCGACGAACAGAGCGAGGAGTGCGAAGCGGAGCGGATGAATGCGGAGGACGTGCTCTTCCTCCTGCACACCTCAGGCACCACGGCCAAGCCGAAGGGCGCCCAGCACACGAGCGCCGGCTACCTCCTCCACGTCTCGGTCACGCACAAATGGATCTTCGACATCCACGAGGACACGGTCTGGTGGTGCGCCGCCGACGTCGGCTGGATCACGGGGCACAGCTACATCGTCTACGGGCCCCTGAACAACGGGACGACGAGCGTCCTCTATGAAGGGGACCCCGCCTACCCCGACTGGGACCGCCACTGGCAGATCGTCGAGCGCTATGGAGTCAGCGCCTACTACACGGCGCCGACGCTGATCCGCTCATTCGTGAAGATGGGCCCGGAGTACCCGGCTCGCCACGACCTTTCCTCGCTCCGTCTCCTCGGCACGGTGGGGGAACCGATCAACCCGGAGGCCTGGGTCTGGTACTGGAAGTACATCGGCCAAGAGCGCTGCCCGATCGTCGACACCTGGTGGCAGACCGAGACCGGCGGCATCCTCATCACACCCCTCCCCGGGGTGACGACGTTGAAGCCAGGCTCGGCCACGGTTCCCTTCCCTGGGATCAAGCCCGAGATCCTGGACGAGCAGGGCAACCCGGTTCCGCAGGGAGAAGGAGGTTTCCTGACGATCAGCCGTCCCTGGCCCGGGATGTTCCGCACGCTCTGGGAGGACGACGAGCGCTACGTGCAGACCTACTTCTCCAAGTACGGGCCGGAGACGTACTTCACCGGCGACGGCGCGAAGCAGGACTCGGACGGCTACTTCTGGCTGATGGGGAGGATCGACGACGTCATCAACGTCGCCGGCCACCGATTGTCCACTACCGAGCTCGAGTCGACGCTCGTCGAGCACGACGCGGTCGCCGAAGCGGCGGCCACCGGCGCGGCGGATCCCGATCGAGGCCAGCGGATCGTCTGCTTCGTCCTCCTGAAGGGAGGCCACGAGCCTTCGGACGAGCTCGCGGAGGAGCTCCGCCAGTTCGTCGCCCAGAAGATCGGGAAGATCGCGCGGCCGGCCGCAGTGCTCTTCGGAGACGATCTGCCGAAGACCCGCTCCGGGAAGATCATGCGCCGATTGCTGAAGGACATCGCCGAGGGCAACGAGCTCGGGGACACGACCACGCTCCGCGACGCGACGGTCGTCGACGACCTCAAGCAGAAGGCCGATGCGGCCCTCGGTCGCAGATAGCCACTAGTCCAGGTCGCGGGCGAAGCGGCGAAAGCGCTCGCGGGCGTCATCGCCGGAGCCCACCGGCTCCTCCTCGGAGAGCCTTGGATCCGCCGCGACCTCCTGGGCCACGCGCTTCACCTCGTCAACCGCGGCCTGGCGATGTTTCGGATCGGCCAAGAGCTGGTCGACCCAGGTCCGCGATCCCTCGGGCTGGACGTCGTGATCGACGAGCAGGCTGCCGAGCAGGACGCCGACCCGGATGTAGGCGAACGTGCGAAAGGCGAGCTGGCGGCGGGGCGAGGCGACCAGGGCGGCGAGCTCCTCGTCCTCCTCCTGAAGGCTCGCCACGAATTCGCCGATCGGCTCCTCGACGAGCGGAAGCCAGATGTCGTCGTGCGCCATTCCTCGATGATTCTAGTGCCGGATCGACCAGGCGAGCCGCGCCGCGATGACCACGAGCAGCCCCGCAAACAGGCGCCGCAGGGTCTCGTCCGAAAGCCGGTCGGCGAGAACGACTCCGCCCACGACGCCGATCGCGGAGGCGAGGCCGATTGCGAGAGCGGCCTTCCAGCGAACGTGTCCGTTTCGGTCCTGACGCCACGCACCGACGGCGACGACCGGGATGATCGCCGCCAGCGAGGTGGCTTGAGCCTCGAGATGGGTGAGCCCGACGATGAGCGAAAGCGTCGGCACGAACAGGATGCCGCCGCCCACGCCGAACATCCCCGAGAGGACGCCGGCGGCAAACCCCAGGAGAACGACGAGCGCGAGCGTCATTCGAAGAAAAGCCTCGCGGCGATCGCGAGGAGCAAGACGCTGAAGAGTCCCGCTAGGAGCCGGGAGGCGATGCGCTGCTGGAGCCAGATGCCCGCGAGAGTGCCCGCCATGGCTGGAACCCCGACGACGACGGCGTCGGCCCAGCTCACCTCGCCGAGCACCCCGAACGCGACCATGCCGAAGAGCGCCGTGATTCCGATCGCGGCGAGTGACGTGCCCGTCGCGACCATCGGGGCGAACCCGGCGAGCAGGACCAGGAGGGGCACGACGATTGTTCCTCCGCCGACCCCGAAGAGCGCGCTGAAGAAGCCTGCCGCGACCCCGATGCCGATGTACACCGTCCTCGATCGGAGCGCACGCGGCACGGTCGTATTCTCTCGCTCATGACGGCCGACCTGCTCGCGCCGCTCCGGGAAGCTCCCGAGCGAAGCGCGCTCATCTTCGACGTAGACGGGACGCTGGCTCCGATCGTGGCCCGCCCCGAGCTCGCGGAGGTGCCACGGGCGACGAAAGCGGAGCTCGAACGGCTGGCGGTCCGTTATCTCCTCGTCGCCTTCGTCAGCGGTCGAAGCGGCGAGGAGGCCAGGCGGCTTGTTGGGCTCAGCGGGGTTCGGTACGTCGGCAACCACGGCCTCGAGCTCGATCCCGGGGCGTACGAGCTCCAAGCGCAGCTCGCGGCGTTCCGGGACACCGTGGAGCGCAAGGTGGAGGACAAGGGCCTGACGCTCACCTACCACTTTCGCGGGGCACACGAGGCGGAGGCACGCGCCGAGCTCGAGGAGATCGCCCGTCGCGCCGCTGCCGAAGGCCTCGCTCCGCGCTGGGGCCGCAAAGTGCTCGAGATTCGTCCGGCCGTGCAGGCGGACAAGGGCACCGCGGTGCAGGTGCTCATCCGGGAGGCGGGCGCCCGGCGGGCGCTCTACGCGGGGGACGACACCACCGACCTGGACGCCTTCGCTGCCCTTGCCGACACGAGCCTCGAGCACGTCGTCCGCGTGGCTGTTTCCTCGGAGGAGGCCCCGCCAGGCCTCACCGCGGCGGCGGATCTGGTCGTGGAAGGCACATCAGGGCTCGCCGGGATCCTGGCCCAGCTCTAGGGCCGACCGCGTTTGGCGCCGGGTGCGAGAAGGTAGACAGCCTTCGTGCGCTTCCGGCGTCGTGCCCGGCTGGATCCGGGCCAGGTAACCGACGTCCGCGGTCGCCGCATGAGCCCTGGTGGGGTCGCGGTCGGCGGCGGCGGGCTCGGCTTGGCAGGTCTCCTGATCTACCTCGTGATCTCCCTGCTTTCGGGAGGAGGGGGACTCGGTCAGCTGGGCCCGCTTGAGGACCAGCGAGTCGGCCAGGGCGACACGCCCAGCGAGGTCTCGCAGGAGTGCCGCACCGGCGCGGACGCGAACCAACGCCAGGACTGCCGCATCGTCGCCGTCGTCAACAGCGTGCAGAACTTCTGGGACGGAGTCTTCGAACGCAGCGACCGCTCGTATCAGTACGTCGACACCGTCTTCTTCACCGACCAGGTGCAGTCCGGCTGCGGGTTGGCGAGCTCGCAGGTCGGACCCTTCTACTGCCCGCGCGATCCGGCCGTCTACATCGACCTGGGCTTCTTCGACGAGCTCTCGTCGCGCTTCGGGGCGAAAGACACGCCGTTCGTCGAGGCGTATGTGATCGCGCACGAGTACGGGCACCACGTCCAGAACCAGCTCGGCGTCCTCGACCGGATCGGAAACGACACCCAGGGCCCCGAGAGCCGCGCGGTGCGTTCCGAGCTCCAGGCGGACTGCTACGCCGGCGTCTGGGCGGCCAATGCCGTGGAGACCGGCCTGATCATCGCCGAGCTGACACAGGCAGACATCAACAACGGCCTCGACGCCGCAGCGGCGATCGGTGACGACCGCATCCAGGAGCAAGCACAAGGCCAGGTCAATCCCGAGACCTGGACGCATGGATCCTCCGAGCAGCGCCGGAGATGGTTCTCGCGGGGCTATGAGCAGGGGCGCCCGGCGGCGTGCGACACCTTCTCGGGTTCGATCTAGGCCGCCGCCGCTTCGCGCAGGAGCTCCCAGGCCCTCGCGACGTCCGCCTCGGTGGTCCGCAGATTGCCTACTGCGAGCCTGAGCACGTAGCGCCCGTTCAAGCGGGTATGCGAGAGGAACGCCTCGCCCGTCTCGTTCACCCTCCTCAGCAGCGCCTCGTTCGCCTCGTCCTCACCTTGCCAGCGGAAGCAGACGACGGAGAACGGATACGGGGCGACCACCTCCCAGTCCGGATCCGCCTCCACCCACGAGGCGAAGAGCCGTGCGAGCCGGACGTGCTCCCGGATGAGGTCCTGCAGGCCTTCGCGGCCGTAGGCCCTCAGCACCGCCCAGAGCTTGAGCGCCCGGAAGCGGCGGCCGAGCGCGGGGCCGTAGTCCTTGAGATCGATGACCCCGGAGGCTCGCTCCGGGATGTACTCCGGATCGGCGGAGAAGGCTCTGAAGAGAGCGTCGGGCCGGCGTGTCCAGAGCGCGGAGCAGTCGAAGGGCGTGAAGAGCCACTTGTGCGGGTTGACGACGATCGAATCGGCTCGGTCGGCGCCGGCGAGGGCCCAGCGAAACTCTTCGCAGACCGCCGCGGAGCCGGCGTATGCCGCATCCACGTGGAGCCACGCCCCGGACTGCTCGCAGAGATCGGCGATCTCGGGAACCGGGTCGACGGAGGTCGTCGAGGTCGTCCCCACGGTGGCGACCACTGCGGCGGCTCCCTCGATCTCCGCGGCGAGCGCATCGGGACGGAGCCGGAACTCGGAGTCGACGGGCAGGGATCGACACTCGAGCCCCACCAGCCGTGCAGCCTTCGCCACCGAGAAGTTCGCCTGCTCCGAGGTGAGAACCGCCCCGCCCGGGCGGAGGTCGCGCGCAGCGGCGAGGGCGACGATCGTCGCGGTCGACGCCGTGTCCTCGATATGTCCGTGTAGACCTTCCGGGAGACCGATCAGCTGGCGGAGCCAGTCGAGCGCGAGCTCCTCCAGCTCGGTGGCGGCCGGGGACGTCGTCCAGACCATGGCGTTGACGTTGAGGGCGGCAATCAAGAGCTCGGCGAGGATGCCCGGCTCGGAACCTGAGTTGGCGAAGTAGCCGAAGAACCGCGGGTGATTCCAGTGCGTGATCCCCGGGAGCAGGAGCTCGTCCAGATCGGTCAGGACAGCTGCGAACGGCTCACCGCGATCCGGCGGGGAAGGTGGAAGCGTTCCGCGGATCTCGCCCGGCTTCACGCGGGCCTGCACGGGCAGCTCGCGCACGCGCTCGAGGTAGTCCGCCACCCAGGCGACCGCCGCCTCGCCGTCCTGGCGAAACTGGTCCACGTCCGAGTCTGGTTTGTGTTTCACCGGCACAAAGTCTTCATTGGGCCTATCGGCGCTCATTCAGGCCATCCCAACACGGCTCTTTGGGACATCGGAAAGGCTTGTGCGCGTGGAACACAATCTCGCTTTCAAGGCTTCTTCATCAGCTTCCTGACCTCCCGCCACGGGCGCGCGTTCACGATCCGGTCGGCGGTCAGCCAGCCGCGCCTTGCCTGCGCCACTCCGAGACCGAG
>Ga0209878_1000040_pt1 | contig 14345 bp, 15 predicted proteins | sample GWRWN1_40_50_FD_187235 | JGI IMG/M metagenome (GOLD analysis project Ga0209878, IMG submission 187235) | Riverbed sediment microbial communities from areas with no vegetation in Columbia River, Washington, USA - GW-RW N1_40_50 (SPAdes)... | ecosystem: Environmental > Aquatic > Freshwater > River...
CAGCGGGAGAGAACCCCAAATCCGGCCGTTGATCTCCATCAGACGCGGGCCTTCTCTCCCGAGCTTGAACTCCACCATCGCGAGCCCGGTCCAGTCGAGCGCGGCGAGCAGGCGAACGGCGTAGTCGTAGAGGGCGGGGTCGAGCGCGACGCTCTCCCTGAACGAGCTCGCCCCGCCCGTAATCGGTACCTCGCGCAGGCGTCTGTGCTGGAAAGCCGCGCGAGGGCGGCCGCGCTCGACCAGGAGCTCGACTCCGTGTCCCTCTCCCGGGTAGTACTCCTGAAGCAACACGTCAGATCGGCCCTCGAGCTGTTCCATCTGCTCCGAAAGTGCCCGAGCGTTCTCGGCGTAGGAGACCTCGTAGTGCTCGACGAGGCGACCGTCCTGGTAGACGCTCGTCGACCTGGGCTTCAGCACCACCGGCCAGCCCAGGGAGGGCGCGGCCGCGAGCGCTTCGCGCGTCGTACTCACCAGCTCGCTGCGGGGCAGCGGAACGCCCACGCTGCGCGCGAGCTCCAGCGTAGCGAGCTTGTCGCGCGTCTTCGCGTACGCATCCCGGTCCGGGAGCGCAAGGGCGGACACTCCGGCAAACCGGTCGCGGCTCTCGGAGAGCAGGAGGACGGTTTCGTCCAGGACCGGAACGATGAGATCGACTCGGCGTGAGCGCGCGCCCTCGAGGAGAGCCGCGACCGCGGCTTCGGGGGCCGTCCGCGCCGAGGGGTAGCGGAGGCGACCCGATGCATAACGGGAGTAGAAGCCCGGGCTACGAGCCTCCGAATCGGCCGCGATCACGTCCAGGCCGCGCCTCCCCAGCGAGCGGATGATCGCAATCGCCGAGGCCCGGGACGAGTCGGTCACGAGTACGCGGGGTGCGTGGCTCACGAGCGCGACCTTCCGAAAGCGGCGATCACATCGGCGACGTCGCGCGTGACCATTTCGAGGGGACGGCTCGCGTCGACGACCGTGAATTCTCGCAGCACCTGCCCGAGCTCCAGGTATTCGTGGCGGCGGCGCTCGAGCGACTCGAGCGTTCCCTCGCCCTTGCGCTCGAAGAGAATCTCGGCCGGCGCGTCGAGGTAAATGGCCAAGTCCGGCCGCGGGTAAATGCGCGAGAGAACGAACCCGTGGAGGCGCCTGCTGGCGGAGCGCCTTGGCTTGGTGGATACATCGTAGGCGTAGAAGTCGGCGAAGAAGTGCCGGTCGAAGACGACGATCGAGCCGCGACGCCGGTGCAAGAAGGCGACGAAGGCGCGGTGCCACTCCTCTGCGAGCCGGTTGCCGAGACGAAGGAACGATCTGCCTGAGCGGAGCGTCCGGCGCAGGCGTCCCTTTGGAGCTGCGCCGTCGGGGCGGCTCGAGTCCCAGGGGCCCACGGTATCCGGCTGAGGGCCCCGTGCTCGACGGAGGGCGTGCACGAGACGCGTGGTCGGCAGAAGGTAGTTGCTCGAGTCGGGATTGACGCCCATGTAGAGGTACTTGACGGGCATGGGCAGCAGCTCTTCGACTCGCCGCGCGACCGTCGTCTTGCCCGCCCCGTCAGGCCCGATGAGTGCAACGGTAAACCCTCTCTTCGCCACCCTCGTCACCAGGCCAGCCCGTCGGCGTGGGCGATCGCATGCCGCCAGAGAGCGTAGTACCGGTTCCGCTGAATCCAGGCGGCCGCCTCCTCGCTCATGGGCGCGGCCTCCTCGCCCCCGATCCGGTCGACGATCCGCGCCACCGTCCGCGCCCAGCAGGAGACGAAGAGCGGCGTGAGCAGCTCGCGGTCGAGCGCGAGCTCCCGCGCATATGCCTCGACCCGCGCCCTCGCCCATCCTCCTCTAGCAAAGAAGGCGTCGTGAAAGGCCCCGACCTGTGCGGTCGTGTCTGTCGCGCGTCGCAGCGCGAAGGTCGCGTAGGTAAGGAAGTAGGCGAGGTCATGGAGCGGGAGGCCGTGCTCTTCGGCGAGCTCCCAGTCGACGACGCCGACATGATTCTCGCCGGTCCAGATGAGATTCGGATGGGAGAGATCGCCATGTTCGACCACCTCGGGGACCTCCGCTTCTCGAAGCGGCTCGACGAGCTCGAGCGTTCGCTTGACGAGATCGACCTCGTCGACGCGCAAGGGAAGCGACTCTGCGAGGTCGTTGAGCGGTCGCTCGAGCAGGCGCTCGTACCAGTCCGGCTCAACGTTCCCACGAGTCGCGGCCAGCCCGATCAGCCAGGCGACGACTGCATCCAGGTATCGTGCAGGCTCGCGACGGAGCAATCCCGGTCCCAGCAGGCGCCCCGCGAGCGCGGTCTCGACGAGCACCGGGCGTTCTCCTTCCTCGAATGCGAGAATTCGCGGGATCGTTTTCGAGCTGCCGGGCCAAGCCTCGTGAAGCGCCCTCAGGACAGCCGCTTCACGCGCGAGTCCGCCGCTGTCGCCCGGAACGCGCGGCATCTTGACGACGAGCTTCGGCTCCACCGCTCCTTCCGGGACGAGCAGCCCAACGACGTGTCGCGACGTTCGGAAGCGAGGCGTAAGGAGGATGCAGGACGCCCGTTCGATGCGTCCCAGCGGCCCGAACGCTGCCACATCGCTATGCCCGGCGAGAAATGTGAGGAGCGCGTTCAGGCCCTCCCCTCCTCCCCCGCCCTTGCCGGGCGCCGGGCGAGGACGCTCGCGGAAGGGGCCACGACGGCGAGGAGATTGCAGGCAGCGAGGAATGGCGCCAGCCGTCCGACGATGCGCGCAACGCCGTTCTGGCGTCGTCGAGCGAGGGCCAAGCGGACGGCGAGCGCGTCCCCAAGAGGGACAATCACTCCGCACGAGCTGAAGTCCGGCCAGTGGAGGTGCCCCTGCACCTCGACGAGGCCGAGCGTGCGAAGGGCCGCCGCATAGCCGCGCGCCGTTCGCCGGCCCTCGGGGAGCCGACGACCGCCCGCGCCGTCGACCTCGACGTACATCCAGCCGCCCGGACGCAAGAGGGGCACGGCGGCCGCGAGCTCCGCTCCCCCCGGATTGCGCAGCACGACGACATCGTGCGGCGCGAGCTCCTCCCACGGCCCGCCGGCTTCGAGCACGGTCGCCTCGCTGCCGAAGAGCCGGAGCGATTCGACGAGGTTGGGGTCGTCGACCCCTACGCAGGCAACCCGGCCGAGCTCCGGCTCCGGCAGGAGGAAGCGCCAGTCCAGGCGTCGAGAGGCCTGGAGCAGCGCGTCGTTGTCCCGGAGCAATTCTTGTTCTTGATTTAGCAATGGCGGCTCATCGCCTTGAAGAGGGCGGCTAGCGAAAACGGGTACGGGTGGTGGACGACGTAGGCGGGCTTGCCTGCGAACGCCTCCGCGAGCACTTTCCGCTGGAGCTCCTCCGCCCCTTCGACAACCGAGCTGACCGCGTCCGGAAAGGCGAACCTGGACTTGAGGTAGGACGCCATGAAGTCGAGCCGCTCGTGCTGGAGCGAGAAGACCATCCGCCGCCCCACCTCGAGCGGATCGATCGGCTCCACCGTCAATTCGGATGCGTCGTGGCTCACGAGGAGAAAGAGCCGGTCGAACGGAGCGGTCAGCTCACCGAGGCTGCCGAACAGTCGCTGGGGGTCGACGTCCACATGGAGCTGGCGCTCGAGTAGCGCCGCGAGCCTGCCGCCCCCGGCGCGCCGCAGCGCCTCCTTCCGCCTCAGGAGGAGCTCGATCGCCCGGAGGCGGGCGTGCTCCCTCTTGCCGATGAGCGCCGCGTACTCTGGGAGCTGGCGGAGCTGCCAGTGCCAGATCCTGATCGGTTCGGGTATCCCCGAGACGTGCGTGCCGTCCCTCGACACGTACACCCACTCGTCACCGACGTATTGGGCGCCGCGTGCCGCGAACGCGAGAAGGGCCTCCGTCTTCCCGCCCTTCGACCATCCGGTGGCGACGACGCCTGTGCCCTCGTGCACGAAGGCGGAGGCGTGTAGGGGAAGGACGCCCCGGGCGAGAAGCGACAGATTGAGGATCGGGATGAGGAGCGGGACTGCGCGAAGCCCCCGCTCGCACACAATCCGGGTCTGCCCACCGATCTCGGTGAAGTCGACCGCGACCTTCGCAGACGACTTGTGCTTGCTCCGGAGGATGAGAAATGCGTCGTCGGTGAAACCCGCCTCGTGCAGGCCGAGAAAGCGGACGCACGAGCTCGTCTTCAAGCGGTCGACGAAACGGATGACGATGTCCGGGTCGCGATGGAGCGCGCCTTCGAGAGGCCCGAGCTGCCGCCTCACGGACGCGGCGTCGGCCGGGGACGCGCCGATGAGCCGAATGCCCGCGAGACCGTGGACGTCGAAATCGACCTCGCCGAGACCGGGGCTCACGGCGGGCGATCTCAGGGTCAGGTTGCCCATCCGCTAGCGACGCCCAAAGGGCAGAACACTCGATGCCCGCCGCAAGGCTCGGTTCATTAGGACGCGGAGTCGCAGCTCGAGGCGACGACCGTCGGCCCAAGTGGCACGACCGTCCTTCGCGATCGTCGTCAAAGCCGTCCAGTCCTCTGCCTGGACGAGCTCGAGGAGGGTCGCCGCCCCCCAACCCTCGGCAAACGCGGCGTCGGCGATCTTGCCGAGCTCAGTGTCGCAGTCCGCCTCGCCGGCGAGCTCGAGCAAACGCCCCCGGTGAGCCACGGAGAATGCCTCGCGGTCGAGCATGCAGTGAAGGATCAGGGCCCAGAAGGCGTCGCCGGGCGAGAGAAGCGCGAGGCCTCCGACGTGGCGGCGGCGAGCCAGGCAGCCTGCGGCAGCGGCGGTCGGAAGCTCCTGGTAGCGACCGTAGGCGAGCTGCGTCACAACGTCGAGCTTGACCCGCCGCGCGCTCGCTTCGTCGTAGGCGACGAAGAAGCGGTGCGATCCGCGGCCCCAGGCGCGGAGCGGAAGGTAGCCGAGCGGTGCCAGCGCATCGCGCAGACGCGGCATGTCTCCGCGGGCGACGAGCAGGTCGATGTCGCCCTCGGGCGACGCGAGGTCGGACTCGCCGCGCAGAAGGCACCAGTGGACGTTCGAGCGCTCGAGCGCCTCGAGCGCGCCGCTCACGGCCGGATGGATCGTCTGCTCACCGGGCGCCAGGCGGGTCGGCGTGTGGTCTCTCACATCGGGAGGCATGGCTACTCCCCCGTCCGCCGCAGCACCGAAGGCACTGTCTGCAGGAGGATCTTGAGATCGAAGCCGAATGAGCGATGCTCGATGTATTCGATGTCCAGCCGCAGCCGCTCGTCGAAGGTCGTCGTGTTGCGCCCCTTCACCTGCCAGAGCCCGGTGATGCCCGGCGTCACCTCGAGCCGATGGGTATGCCAGAGCTGGTAGGTGCTCGGGGCGAAGGATGTCGGCCGGGGCCCGACAAGGGACATATCACCCCAGAGAACATTTAGGAGCTGCGGCAGCTCGTCGAGGCTCGTCTGCCGGAGGAACTTGCCCACCCGGGTGATGCGCGGGTCCTGCGGGATCTTGAAGTCGGGAGGGGGAAGGACGTTGAGGTGGGCGAGCTCCGCCTTGAGCTCCGCTGCGTTCCGCACCATGGTGCGGAACTTGAGCATCCGGAAAGGACTGCCGTCCCTGCCGGTGCGCTCCTGCGCGATGAAAATGGGGCCCGGCGAGTCGAGCCGAATGGCAAGAGCGCAAAGAAGAAGCAGCGGCAAGACGACCGGCAGAAGCAGGAAGCAGACGGCCAGGTCGAAGAGACGCTTGGCGATGAGGTAGCGGGTGCTCACCTCGGTAGTAGGCATGTCCCGGGCTCCGGTCGCTCCGCGATCAGGCTAGGGGCACCTCCGGAGTCGGGGGCGCCACCACCATCGGAGCCGGTCTCGTCGAGGGACTGATCGAGCGCGCGTCGAGCGCATCGAAGAGCGCCCCGCTGGTAAAGCCGTCCTCTGGGAACAAAACAGACGAGATCGCGAGCAGCTGGTCCTCTGACAAGAGTTTGGTCAGGGGTTCGCGGATCCGAGCGAGCATCGCCTCGCCCATCGCGCGGTCGCACTCGGGAAGAAGCAGGTAGAGGCTCGTTCCACCCGGCCAGACTCGGTCCACGCGTCGGAGGAGCGAGCTAACCGTGCGCGCCACGTCCTCCCTTCCGTTCGAACCTCCATTTACGTCGTGCCCGCAGGGAATGCGAACGAGCACAAAGCTGTGCCCGTACCGCCGGCTCCGGCTCAACTCGACCTGAAGCTCTTCGGGCGGGCTCCAGGTCACGGTCCGGCGCCGCGCCTCGACCCTGTGCTTGGGGTGTGCCCGGCTCGGCCCTCTAAGCGGCCTGAGGAGGACACGAAGGTGGGCGCGAACCACCTGGCGAGACGAAGGAAGCATCGTGAGCGCTGCGCGCTCTGCACCGTTCTCTGCGCTTGGGACAGAACCCGCAGGCGCCGCCCCATTTCCATTTTGATCCGTACCGTTGAAGCTCAACAACGTAGACCTCCCTCTCTGAACGCTTTCCCTCTGCCCGGAGCACGAGCCCCAGGCAGCGTCCGACGGCAGGGAGGCCGCTATCCGGGACGCTTGAGGTGAAACGCCAGATCGGGCGGCCGCAGTGCGGCCACGCTCACCGGGAGCACTGCACCGAGCAGCCCCGCGAAGGCAAGCGCGAACAGCGCAGCCAAGACGACGATCGGCGCCGAGCCGGAGCCTCCAACGCCGCCGGGCGCCGGATTGGCCGGGGCGGAGGGGTTGTGGGGCGCCGGTAGCTGAGGTAGATCGGGAGCTGCGGGAGCGGAGTGTCCGTCGCCCGGGGGCTCGGGCGCCGGAGTAAATTCGGACCGACGGTCGGTGACGGCCGAACTGATGCCGAATGCAGGGAGCGTCGTGGGCTGCGACGAGGAGAGCAGAGGATTCGCCAGCGGGCCGTCGATCACCACGATTGAGTCCGTGGGGCCTGAGCCGGCCGGCGCCGCGGAAACCGGCGGAGGCAGAATGTCGGGCGGCGTTTCCGTCGTCGGGGTCGGCTCGACGACCGGGGGGATCGGCTCGGGCGTCGGCGCGGGCTCCGGGGGCGGATCCGTGGCCACCGGGTCCGGCGCCGGGGTCGGGTCGATGGGCTCCGTCGGGGTCGTGTCGGTGGCCGTTCCGTCCGTGGAGGCGACCTCTTCGGTCATGGTGTCCGTATCGGCGACCGCTGTGGTCGCCCCTGCGTCCTCCGCTAGCGCATCCGCTCGGGCTTCCGCCGCGAAACCGAAGATCCAGAGAAGCGCGACGCTGAAAGCAACCGTCACCCAGCGACCCGGCCTGGGCACGCTCACGCCACTAGCAGCTTCTCGCGAAACAGATGCCCAGCTTGACAACAGGTCCTTCCCCCGCCCCTATGGTGTTGATGGTGGGCTCTCACCCGGAGTGCAGATGCGTGTTACCAGGTCCTTCACGGACTTGTCAATATTCGCCTCGTTTCTCTCGGGCAGGATCGGCCGGCCTAGGTCGCCCCGATGCATTCGAGGCGCCGTAACAGCGAATCTCTGGGTCAACCTGAGCTTTAGAGTTAACCAGTGAAGCCCCCTCTCGAAGAGCGTTTCGCCCGAGCATTTCAACGCCTCACAGAAGTCAAGTAGAACTTGAGGGTTGCCCCGCAGGCGACCCGAGAGACTTCAAGGCACAGCGGCCGTATACTGCGCCCCCGATGAGTTCTCCCAATGGCGTGGGAGAGACGCGGAGGGAGCGAAGGTGTTGCGGCGAGGGGTCAAGCGGACGGATCCACAGTCCCGAACAGGGGCGCGGTCCACATTTGCGCGCGCGGCTGAAGCGTGGAGCACGACGAGCGCCCGCCTCGGCGGGCTCCTCTCGATCGCCGGGCGACGGCGCCACTCCCGGCGGGATGTGCGCCGCATGACGAAGGCCGAGCTCTACGACGAAGCGAGGCGGCTCGGCGTGCCCGGGCGTTCGAAGATGGATAGCGGCCAGCTCGCCGAGGCGATCCGTCGAGCGCCCGAGAGAAGCTCGTCCTCGAACTTCGTCGATCGTCGCCTGGCCGGCGCCGCGCTCGTGGCTCGCTCCGTCTGGGCCTTCCGAGCTCTCACCCCCGCGGTCGCCCGCCGCGTCGTCTACCCGCTGCGAGGGTTGCCGACCCGATCCCTCATCTTGTCGCTCGTCATGCTCGCCGCAGGAGTGCTCGGGCTGACGTTGGCCTATGCTGTCGCGCCCGGAGAAGACCTCGGCGGCCAGGTGCTTCGCGCGAGCCGAACGCTTCGCACCGAAACGGTCACCGGCCCCGGTGGCACAACTACCTTCGTGGTGACGAAGACGAAGCACGGGAAGATAAGGCGCGTGCCTGTGCGGGTCCTTCGCACCATTACGGGCCCAGGCGGGACGAGAACCATGCAGGTGGCGGTGGCCGGCCCGGCGATCACACAAGTTCGCAAGACGACGGAGACCCAGGTTGTCACGCAGGTTCAGCCGGTGACCGAAGTAGTGACGAACGTCGTCACCCAGCCGGAGACAGTCGTCGTGACGACGACCGTCGTCATCGAGGTGACGACAACGCTGCCCCCGCCCCCGCCCTAGGAGGCTTTGGGGAGCAAGAGGTCGATCGTCCGGCGGGATAGCCGCGGACGCTCCTCGGTTCCCACCGATCGTTCGCCACCCATTCACACGGATGCTGTTCCAATTCGCACGAGCGGCGTTTACAATTTCTTACAGCGTGGCCACAGGGCAACCGGAATGCACCGGCGTCCTAGTCGACCCTCACAATCAAGATATGGAGCGGTTCTTGATCTTCCGACAACCTCTTGTCGAAGCCGAATCCGCTCCCGGCAGTGCTCTTCCCGAGGCGCGTGAAGAAGAGGCCGCGCGAGAGACCCAGGCTGAGACGAGTAGCAAGCTGGGAGCTCTCCTCGTCGTCCTCGCTCCGTTCGCAGTCGCCGCTTGGGTGGCGATCGGGTTCTTCGTCTATCGACTTCTCGCCTGACCGGCGGCAAGGAGGACGGCGCCGTCCATTTCAAGTGGCTCGGTCAAAGGGAATGGGCGCGGGCCGGTAAGCGTTTTACTTAGTGCGGGGGCGCTGTCGGCGGGCTGCTGCCTGTCGGTTCCGGGGCCGCCGCAAACACGAAGGAGGAATCCCTTTGAAGCATGTCCATCCCGGGCTCACGCCCACGACCGTCCGCTGCACGTCGTGCGGCAACACGTTCACGACCCGTTCGACGCGGAGCGAGATCGTCGTCGACGTCTGCTCCAACTGCCACCCCGCCTACACGGGGATCGAGCGGGCCATGCAGAGCGGCAGTCGTTTCGAGCGCTTCGAGCGGCGCCGCCAGCTCGCAGCTTGACCCCAGATCCGAAGAAAGAAGTGAGGAACCTGACCAACGTTCTTGAAGTACCTCACCGCACCTTCCTCGACGAAGCCGAGGAGCGCGGAACAATTGAAGAAGGATCGCTCGACGCGTTCGCGCTCGAGCACGATCTCGAGGACGAGGAGCTTGCCGCCCTTCGCCAAGAGCTCGACCAGCGCGACGTCGAGATCGTCGAGCCGATCGAGCCGGCCCCGACTCGGGCCACCGAGGTTGCGACGACCGACGGCTTGGCGCTGTTCATGAACAGGGCGGGCCGCTATCCCCTGCTTACTGCGGCAGAAGAGGTTGCGCTCGCCAAGCGTGTCGAGCTCGGAGACGCAGCGGCGAAAGAGAGGATGATCAACTCGAATCTGCGCCTGGTCATCTCGATCGCCAAGCCCTATCAGGGGCATGACCTGCCGCTGCTCGACCTGATCCAGGAGGGCGTGATCGGGCTCAACCGCGCCGTCGAGAAGTTCGACTGGCGTCGCGGCTTCAAGTTCTCGACGTACGCCACGTGGTGGATCCGACAGGCGTGCCAGCGCGCGCTTTCGGGTCAGTCGGCGACGATCCGGGTGCCGACTCACGTCAACGAGCGGCGAGCGAAGATCTCGCGCGCCGGCCGCCGGCTCCGGACCGAGCTAGGGCGCGAGCCAACGCGGCGGGAGCTCGCGGAAGCGGCAGCCCTTTCGCTGCAGCATGTCGAGGAGGCCCTCGACGCCGCCGAGGCGCCGGTTTCGCTGAACCAGCGCGTCGGCTCGGACGACGACGGCGAGCTCGGCGAGCTCTTCAGCGACCCGAGCGCCGGCGATCCGGCCGAGGAGGCGGCGGCGTCACTGCAGCGTCAGGAGGTTCGCCGCGCTCTAGCCGGGCTTCCGGAGCCTGAGCGGCGGGTGCTCGAGCTTCGCTTCGGCTTCGACGCCGAGCCCGCCTCTCTCGAGGCGATCGGCAAGGAGCTCGGCCTCAGCCGGGAGCGGATCCGCCAGCTCGAAGAGGCCGCGTTCGTGCGACTCGCCGAGGAGCTGGACCTGGCGCAGGCAGCCTAGGCTCGTGGTCCGGGGATAGGATCGAACTCATGGAACCCGACCGCGCCAGGGAGCTGCTGGCCGCCGAGCGTGCTCGCATCGAGAGCATTCTCCCCGGCCTCCGTCACGAGGACGTGGGAGAGCTCGCCGACCAGGACGAGCCTGCCGACCAGGCCTCGGATCTTTACGAGAACGAGCTGGACGAGGGCCTTGCGGAGCAGCTGCGGGAGGCCCTCTCGGCCGTCGAGCGCGCCGAGGCGCGACTCGCCGCCGGCACGTACGGCCTTTCGGTCGAGAGCGGCCGACAGATCCCGGACGAGCGGCTCGAAGCGCTTCCCACTGCCGAGCGGACGGCGGAGGAGCAGGAAAGGTACGACCGCCACCGGGCCTGATCCTGCCAGGAGGGACGAGCTGGAACGACGCAAGAGAGCTCAGCGCCGGCGACCTGGCCTGCATCGAGGAGTGACTGAGGGGAGCGGTACGCGGACATGTCGAGCGTCAACGTCTGAGCGGCCGCTCGGGCTGATCAGCGTCTACCCGTCGGTCCGCGACCGAGCAGCGGCCGCGTACGAGTCGGGACTCGGCGTCGAGGTTCGCGGGACGCCTGCGGCCGCATAAGCATCTTCCTCGTCGAGGGTCTCGTGCTCTAGGAGTGCGGTCGCAAGCGAGTCGAGCTTGCTGCGGTTCTTCTTGAGCAACGCAACGACCTGTTTCTGCGCTGCCTCGACGATGCGGCGCACCTCCTCATCGACGAGTTTCTGGGTATCAGGCGAAACCTCGGCTGCGCCAGGAAGGAACGGCCCCGCGCTGTCGCGCGGAATCACCGCGACCGGGCCGATCGCCGAGCTCATGCCCCAGCGACCGACCATCTGGCGGGCGATTTCGGTGAGCTGCTGGATGTCCGACTCCGCGCCGGTGCTCGTCTCCCCGAACACGACCTCCTCCGCGGCGCGCCCGCCCAGCGCAACCCTGATTTTCGCTTCGACCTCCGGCCCGCGATAGTTGAAACGATCGCCCTCAGGCGCGGCGAACGTGACGCCGAGAGCCAGGCCCCGCGGGATGATGGAGACCTTACGCACCGGATCGGCGCCCTCGGTGAGCATGCCAACGAGCGCGTGGCCGCCTTCGTGATAGGCGGTCCGGCGTCGGTCTTCCGGGCTCATCATCAGCTGCCGCTCGGCGCCAAGCACTATCCGCTCGAGCGCATCGGTGAAGTCGGATTCCCCGACAACATCGTGGTTGCGCCGCGCGGCCAACAGCGCCGCCTCGTTGACGAGGTTGGCGAGATCGGCTCCGACCATACCGGGCGTCGTGGCCGCGATCCTGCCCAGGTCGACGTCGGGCCCGAGCGGAACACCGCGCGTGTGCACCTTGAGGATCGCCTCGCGGCCGGCACGGTCGGGGGGCTGCACCGCGACCCTGCGGTCGAACCGACCGGGCCGAAGGAGAGCCGGGTCGAGCACGTCCGGCCGATTGGTCGCGCCGACGACGATCACGCTCGTGGAGGAGTCGAAGCCGTCCATCTCGGTCAGGATCTGGTTCAGCGTCTGCTCGCGTTCGTCGTTGCCACCGCTGAAGCCGGCGTAGCCGGACGTGCGTGACCGCCCGATCGCGTCGAGCTCGTCGATGAACACGATCGCCGGGGCGGCCTCCTTCGCCTGCGTAAACAGGTCGCGCACGCGTGATGCGCCGACGCCGACGATCGCCTCGACGAACTCGGACGCCGCCATCGAGAAGAACGGGACGTCCGCCTCGCCAGCGACCGCCCGCGCGAGCAGCGTCTTGCCGGTGCCGGGCAGGCCCGAAAGCAGCACGCCGTGTGGGATCCGACCGCCCAGCTTTCGGTACTTCTCGGGATGACGCAGGAAGTCGACGACCTCCGTCAGCTCGGCCTTCGCTTCATCGATCCCCGCGACGTCCGCGAACGTGACGCGGTCGCCGGACGGCTGGTACCTGCGCGCGCGCGACCGGCCGAATGCTCCAAGAGCGTTCTGGACGTTGCCGGCACGCCGCAGCAGCCAGAACAGCAGGAAGACGAAGAGGAGCGTCGGCCCGAAGCCGAGCAACAGGTTCTGCCACCACGGCGCTCCGGTATCCAGTGGTTGGGCGTTGACGACCACATCGTTCTCCTCGAGCCGGCTTGTCAGGGCGTCGTTATTGGCGAACGCGGGAATCTCGGTCTTGAAGAGCGTCGTCGGCTTCGACCCTGCGTAAGCCAGCTTCTGTGTGAACGTGCCCTGGATCGCCGTCCCCTTGGACGTGATCTCCTTGACGTGACCCGCGCTTACCTGATCGAGGAAAAACGGGCTGTAGGGAACGCGGACGCGGGACGGCGGCTTCGTCGCCCGCGAGCCGACGTAGAAGTTGAAGGCCAGAAGCGCGAGGAAGAGGACAATCCAGGCCCAAGTCGGGCGAAAGCGCGGCCGCTGCTGTGGCGGCGGCGACCCGCGCGGAGCCGGCGGTGCGCTCGGGTTCGTCTGCCGATCCTCGCGAACTTCGGTCACTGCAGCGGGCTCAAGGGCTCCACCATGGACCTGTGAGGGTAGCGCTCGCTGGGCTCAGGTAGTCGACGAGCGCGGCCTAGGTCCTGGCTGCGCTCGTCAGGCGAACCCGCCTCATCCCATGAGCTCCGCTCCGCTCACTTGACCGTCAGCACGCCTTTCATCCCGGCCTCGGCATGGCCGGGAATCGTGCACAGATAGGGGTACCTGCCGGGCTTGGTGAAGGTGACCTTCAGCGTCGCGCTGGCTTGGGGGTCGATGTTGGGGGTCTGCAGGCCGTCGATGCGTAGGTTGTGCGGGATGCCCCCGTTGTTCATGACGTCGAGCGCGACCGTGCCCGTATTCACGGTCTGCGAGGAGAAGTTGAACCTGAACTCCGTCGCGCCCACGTCGACCGTCGATGACTTCGCGGGCGCATTCGTCTGCGGCGACTTCTTCTCGCCGGCATGCTGTACGCCGCCGCTGAGCGATCCTGGGCGGGCCGGCCCGAGCTTGCCGTCGAGCCCGAACAGCCAGAGGTCGTCACCGTGCGCGCTGCCGGCGAGTGCGCTGCCGGCGGCGTAGAAGGCGACGACCTCCTGACCGTCGAGCGAGAAGACGCTCGCCGTGTTGTTCGCGCCGGCACCGGTCTGGAAGCTCCAAGCGAGCTTGCCGTTCGTGGCGTTGTACGCCGCGGACATGACCGCCACGACCGTCAGCGCAGCCGCCCGTGTCGCGGAGCTGGATCTCGCCGACCCACGCTCAGTCGCCGCCTTCGTCGCGGGCTGGAGTCAAACCGCTCGACCTACTCATCAACAATGCAGGCGTGATGGCGATACCCGACCTGCGGCTGACACCGCAGGGGTGGGAGCTGCAGTTCGCACGAACCACCTCGGACATTTCGCTCTCGCCGTCGGCCTCCACGACTCCCTTGCCGCAGGCCCCGCCGAGGCACGGATCGTCTCGCTCAGCTCGAGAGGCCACTCCTGCGATCACCAGTGGTCTTCGACGACACCAACTTCACTTCCCGTCCCTACGACCCCATGCTCGCCTACCGCCAGTCGAAGACGGCGAACGTGCTCTTCGCCGTCGAAGCGACCCGCCGTTGGGCCGATGACGGCATCAGGGCCAACGCCGTCCACCCAGGCGCGATCGAAGCAACAAACCTGTCGCGCTACCTCGACCCCGAATATCTCGAGCAGCTACGCGCCTCCGGTATGTACCGTTGCAAGACAGCCGAGCAGGGCGTCGCCACGAGCGTCCTCGTTGCCACCTCGCCGCAGCTCGAAGGTATCGGTGGCCGCTACTTCGAGGACTGCAACGAGGCCCCCGTAATCGAGCCGGAGTCCACGCCGAACGCGGGATCGGACGTCGCGTCCTACGCGGTCGATCCCACGAACGCCGAGCGCCTCTGGGAGCTGTCTCAGGCCACTCTCGCTTGAGAGCGTTTCGCCTCCGTTGAAGGAGACGATTCACGAAGCTCGCTTTCCCACTTCCAGCGCGTCGGTCGTCGTGACCTTGCCGGCGAAGAGAAAGGCCGTCTGGCGCAGCGAGGCCTCGAGGTCGAAGGGTTCGAGGGCGGAGACAGCATCGCGAGGGATGATCACGTCGTAC